>Ga0189275_100091_pt1 | contig 148587 bp, 145 predicted proteins | sample N19A6minimetaG_FD_130329 | JGI IMG/M metagenome (GOLD analysis project Ga0189275, IMG submission 130329) | Marine microbial communities from the Costa Rica Dome - N19 A6 mini metaG | ecosystem: Environmental > Aquatic > Marine > Oceanic > Photic zone | place: Costa Rica: the Eastern Pacific...
CAATCAAAATAAAATAAATGGCAAAACATTATAAATTAGATCGCGTACGCGAAATGGCCGATAACGACGAAGACTTCGTTATGGCTTTGGCAGCAGCCTTTATAGAAGAAGTTCCTGAAGATGCAGAACGCTTAAGAAAAGCAGTGCCAGAAGGTGATTTTTACGAAACTTATCAGGCTGCACACAAAATGAAACCAACTGTGGATTTGTTTGAGCTAGGTATTTTAGATAAGCTTATAGAGGTACAAGATTGGGGAAAGTTTGAAAAATCTGACGAAAATATAGAAGCTCAACTTCAAATTGTATTGACTGCTGTAGAAAATGCAACTAACGAAATAAAAGCAGATTTCGGATTATAAATGCAAGCAGAAATTATAACAATTGGCGATGAAATTCTCATTGGTCAAATTGTAGATACAAATTCAGCATTTCTAGGTAAGGAATTTAATAAGATAGGTGTTTCTGTCTATCAGATTACTTCTGTTCAAGATGATAAAGCACATATTCTAAAAGCTCTAAAAGAAGCTGAAGCAAATGCAGATATTATTATCATTACAGGTGGTTTAGGTCCAACTAAAGACGATATTACAAAGCATACCATTTGCGAGTATTTTAATGATACTCTAATCGAAGATAAAGCTGTTCTTAATAATGTAGAGCAGATTTTTTCAAAATATAATGCACCACTTTTAGCGGTCAATAGGCATCAGGCTTTAGTGCCTTCTAGAGCTAAAGTACTTATGAATAAGTATGGTACAGCACCAGGCATGTGGTTAGAAAAAAATGGAAAAGTTTTTGTTTCACTTCCAGGTGTGCCATACGAAATGAAGGCCTTGATTAAAGATGAGGTTATTCCTTCATTACGATCTAAATTTAAGTTTCCTTACATAAAGCACAAAACATTATTAACTTATGGTATAGGTGAAAGTGCACTTGCAGACAGAATAGAAACTTGGGAAGATAATTTGCCAAGTTTTATAAAATTAGCTTATCTGCCAAACTTAGGAAAAGTCCGTTTGCGCTTGTCTGCTAAAGCTATGGATAAGAATATTGTTGAAACCGAAATGGAACAGCAAATTCAATTGCTATTGCCTCAAATTGAAGATGTTTTTGTTGGTTTTGAAGACGATTTATCTCTAGAGGCTATTATTGGTAAGCAATTAACTGATTTAGGAAAAACAATTTCAATTGCAGAAAGTTGTACAGGTGGTCAAATTGCAAAAGCCATTACAGCAAATGCAGGAGCTTCTAAATATTTTAAAGGAAGTGTGGTGAGTTATGCCACAGAATCTAAGGTTGATATTTTAAAAATATCTGAAAAAGAAATTGAAAACCATTCTGTGGTGAGCAAGGAAGTTGCCGAAGCTATGGCGAAACAAGCAAGAGTACTGTTTAAAAGTGACTATGGGATTAGCACAACAGGTAATGCAGGCCCTTCAAAAGGAGACTCTGATGCAGAGGTTGGTACAGTATGGATTGCAATTGCTTCTGATGAAGGAGTTAGAGCCAAAGTTTTTAACTTTGGAAACCATAGAGAAAAGGTGATTATGAGGGCTACAAACAAGGCCTTTGAAATGCTTCAAAAAGAAATTTTAAAAAAGTAGAGTTTTATGTTTGTTGAAACGTAAAGTTTTATTAAATTTGCACCCTGTTTTAAAATAACATACCTAAAGAAAGAAAACAATGTCAAGAGTTTGTGAACTTACTGGGAAAAAAGCGATGGTTGGAAACAATGTTTCTCACGCGATGAATAAAACAAAACGCAAGTTTAATGCAAACTTGATTAAAAAGCGTTTTTATATCCCTGAAGAAGATAAGTGGGTAACATTAAAAGTTTCTACATCTGCATTAAAGACTATCAATAAAATTGGTATTACTGCTGCATTAAAAGAAGCTAGAGCAAAAGGATTTTACAAATAAAAGCATACGCTAAAGTCAAGATAAAATGGCAAAGAAAGGAAATAGAATACAAGTTATCTTAGAGTGCACAGAGCACAAAGCTTCTGGTATGCCAGGAACTTCTAGATACATTACAACAAAGAATAAGAAAAATACGCCAGACCGTATGGAGATTAAAAAATTTAATCCTATCCTTAAGCGTATGACAGTTCATAAAGAGATAAAATAATAAATCATGGCAAAGAAATCAGTAGCGTCTTTACAGACAGGATCAAAAAGATTGACAAAAGCTATTAAGATGGTGAAATCACCAAAAACTGGAGCATACATGTTTGTAGAATCAGTAATGGCACCAGAATTTGTCAATGAATTTTTAGATAAGAAATAATCTTTATTTATATAAAGATTTATAGAACTGCTTTCATATTTGAAAGCAGTTTTTTTATGTCTATATTTGACCGATTATGACAACTTAGCAGAAACGTATTAAAGGCAAGGTTGTTGCTATTAGCTAAGCAAATAGAAATTAAATGAGTTTTTTTAAAAAAATATTTTCTTCAGAAAAGAAGGAAACCTTAGATAAAGGTTTAGAAAAATCTAAATCCTCTTTTTTTACCAAACTAAATAAAGCTGTTGCAGGAAAGTCTAAAGTAGATGATGACGTTCTGGATAATCTTGAAGAAGTACTTGTAACCAGTGATGTTGGTGTTAATACAACTCTTAAAGTCATTGAGCGTATAGAGGAGCGTGTGGCTAAGGATAAATATTTAGGAACTTCTGAACTTAATAAAATCCTAAGAGAAGAAATTGCAGGCTTACTATCAGAAACCAACTCTGGAGAAGAAACCGATTATACAATTCCTAACCTACCAGCTCAAGACAATGGTAAAAAAACTCCTTATGTTTTAATGGTAGTAGGTGTTAATGGTGTTGGTAAAACAACAACTATTGGTAAGTTGGCTTATCAGTTTAAGAAGAAAGGCTTAAAAGTGGTTCTTGGCGCTGCTGATACATTTAGAGCTGCGGCAATAGACCAATTACAAGTTTGGGCAGATCGTGTAGATGTACCAATGATAAGGCAAGAAATGGGAAGTGATCCTGCTTCTGTAGCTTTTGATGCCTTACAATCTGGTGTTAATCAAGATGCAGATGTTATTATTATTGATACGGCTGGTCGTTTACATAACAAAGTCAACTTAATGAACGAGCTTTCAAAAGTAAAACGTGTGATGCAAAAAGTAGTTGGTGACGCACCTCATGATGTACTTTTAGTATTAGACGGTTCTACAGGTCAAAATGCTTTTGAGCAAGCCAAACAATTTACTGCTGCAACGGAAGTAACCTCTTTAGCAGTTACTAAACTAGATGGAACGGCAAAAGGTGGAGTAGTAATAGGAATTAGCGATCAATTTAAAATTCCGGTAAAGTATATTGGGGTTGGTGAAGGTATTGAAGACTTGCAAGTCTTTAATAAATACGAGTTTGTAGATTCGTTTTTTAAATAATAAATGAAGTTTGTCATGCTGAACTGGTTTCAGCATCTCATTCATAAAGATATTAAAACCTCACAGGTATAAAAACCTGTGAGGTTTTTTTATAATCTGTTTTCGTATTTTTATAAAAAATACCAACCATGCGTTATATCCTCTTTCTTTTCGTTTTTCTCGTTGTTTTTTCATGTAAAGATCCAAAATCCAGAGAAGCACGTGAACCCATTTCAAAATCAGAAACTGTAGAAACTACCGCAGAAGAACGATCAGAGTTAGATGCAATTTCAACTAAGGACTTTACAGACTTTAAAGTTTTAGACTCTAAAAACTTAAGTAAAGCGGACATCTGGGCAGAAATCAATCCGCAAATGGAAGACTTCACAGAAGCTGACTATAATAGCTTAAAACCTTATGTCTTAGAAAGAGATATACCAACCCTTCAAAAAAATATTGCAATTGGAGATCTCAATTATGAAAAATTGGTAAAATTCTATTTATACCGAATCCGAAAGTTCGATAGAGAGAATAAATTGTCACTTAATTCTGTAATAGCTATTAATCCTAAAATTATTGAGCAAGCCAAACAAGCTGATCAAACTAATTTTATTAAAGCTCCGCATCCTATTTTTGGGATGCCAATATTACTAAAGGACAATATAAATGCTTCTGGTATGGCAACAACAGCAGGAGCAGTTGCGCTAAAAGATAATGTTACTGATGATGCGTTTATTGTGAAACAGCTAAAATCTAAAGGTGCTTTAATTTTGGGTAAAGCTAATCTTAGCGAATGGGCTTATTTCTTTTGCGGTGAGTGTCCAAGTGGATATTCAGCCATAGGAGGTCAAACCCTTAATCCTTATGGAAGACGCATTATAGATACAGGTGGCTCAAGTTCAGGTAGTGGTGTATCGGCTTCTGCGAATTTTGCAGCAGCTACGATTGGTAGTGAAACTGCGGGTTCTATATTGTCGCCAGCAAGCCAAAATTCGGTAGTTGGCTTAAAACCTACCATTGGTTTGGTAAGTCGAAGCGGAATTGTGCCAATTTCTTCAACTTTAGATACTGCAGGTCCAATCACTAGAACAGTTATAGACAACGCTATAGTTTTAGATGCGATATATGGTGAAGACAAGTCTGATTCTAAATCAATATATGCCTTATGGGAGTCTGGTTTTTATACTAAAGACTTAAAAAATGCGAGTCTAAAAGGTAAACGCTTTGGTACTCCAAAACGTTTGCTAGAGGATACTCTGTATGTGAAAGCTCTGGATGTTTTAAAGCAAAAAGGTGCTGAAATTGTTGAGATAGAAGAAGAACAATTAGGATTACCAAACTTTATTAATCTTCTTAATCTTGATATGAAAAAGGATTTGCCAGCGTATATGGATGCTCATGCCAATAAAAATATTCCAATAAGAACAGTTGCAGATGTCATAGAATTCAATCTAAAAGATTCTATTAAAACCATGCCTTATGGACAAAGTTTATTTAAGGGTATTGTTGCTGATAAAGGAGGTGCAAATTATTTAATGCGAATTAAGGATACCCTAAGTAGAAACGGTAAACAGTATTTTGATATGCCAATGCGTGAACATAATTTAGATGGATTTTTATCCATAAATAATTACCATGCCGCTTTTGCTGCTGTTGCAGAATATCCAGCTATCACTGTGCCAATGGGCTATACCAACAAAGGTGTGCCGAAGGGGTTAACGTTTATAGCAAAGCGACTTCAAGAAAAGCAATTGTTAGAATGGGCTTACGTCTATGAGCAAGCCTCTAAAGCACGAGTTTCGCCAAAAGATTATGACTAATTTATTAGTGCATTTATCTTTTCCCATAGTTCATTATCAAAGTTAGAGAGGGCAAAATTTTCACCTTCAGCAGATTCACCCATACGTATCACAACTAGCTTTTTACTTGGCACGATATATACTTTCTGGTCGTTTTTACCCAGTCCAGAAAACATGTCGTCTGGTGCATTCGGAATTAATTCGCCAGGAAAAGTAACCTGACTTTGTGGCAAGTGATAAGAAGCGTTTCCATTGAGCCACCAAAGATAACCGTAGGCTAAGTTGATATCTTGGGAAGTATTCGTAGCTTCATTAAGGTAAGCTTCATTTATAATTTGCTGATCTTCCCACATTCCATTGGCATAGATCATTAAACCAAATCTAGCCATACTCCTAGTGTTACTCCAATAAACGTTCAAATTGTCTAGGTTAATCCAACTGCCATTCATTCCTAAAGGTGTTTTCAATTTGGTGTTGAAGTAACTGTTCCAAGTTTCATTTGTAGCTTCAGAGACGACATCTTGTATTTTTACATAAACATTATGATAAGCCCAACGTGTTCCTGCATCTGCCACATAATTTAGATTTGAAGGAGAAACATCATCACCTGCTTCATCATCAAGGCCACTGGTCATAGATAATAAGTGCTTACAGGTAATTAGATTTTCTTTTTCCAATGGTGCGCTTGTCCAGCCAGTTCCTAGATAATCAGAAACTTTATTGTTTATGTTAAGGTAACCTTCCTGTTCGGCAATACCTGTAACAGTTGCAGAAAGCGTTTTACCTGCACTAGCCCAATACCAAATAGAACTGCTACTGTGGCCATTCATATATTCTTCTACAACAATTTTACCATCATGAAGTATCATAAAACCTTTGGTGTTCTTTTCTTCTAAAAAGTTGAGTAAAGGTTGCAGTTGTTCGCTGTTCCAGTTTAACTGAGAAATAGACTTTGTTTCCCAAGTATCTGAATAATTGGGTGGAAAGTAGATGTCTTCATTTTGTGGGTCAGAATTGTTAGGTGAGTCATTGTCACTTGAGCATGACAAAATCACTAAAAAACCAAATAATACGAGCGCTATTTTTGGTAATCTCATGGTTAAGTTTTTATATAAGACACATAAATATACAAAAGGTTTAAATTCCGTTGTATCTTTGCAAACTGATTTTTACGTAAACGGATGAGAACTAAAACGCTAAAGAAGAATAGAATTAATGTTGTAACTCTTGGTTGTAGCAAAAATGTGTACGATAGTGAAGTGTTGATGGGGCAACTTAAAGCTAGTGGTAAGGACGTTGTACATGAGCAAGAAGGAAATGTTGTAGTTATAAACACTTGTGGTTTTATAAATAATGCCAAGGAAGAAAGTGTGAATACGATTCTGGAATTCATGCAAAAAAAAGAGGCTGGTGAAGTAGATAAAGTGTTTGTAACAGGTTGTTTGAGTGAACGTTATAAGCCAGATTTAGAAAAGGAAATTCCAAACGTAGATCAGTATTTTGGTACTACAGAATTACCAGGTTTGCTTAAAGCTTTAGGCGCAGATTATAAACATGAATTGATAGGCGAGCGTCTAACCACAACACCAAAAAACTATGCTTATTTAAAGATTGCGGAAGGTTGTGACAGACCTTGTAGTTTTTGTGCTATTCCGTTAATGCGAGGTAAACATAAAAGCACACCGATTGAAGATTTGGTGGTTGAAGCTGAAAAACTAGCAGCTTCTGGCGTTAAGGAATTAATCCTTATTGCTCAAGACTTAACCTATTATGGTCTTGATTTATATAAAAAGCGAAACCTTGCAGAATTACTTGAAAGCCTAGTAAAAGTTGAAGGTATAGAATGGATTCGTTTGCATTATGCGTTCCCAACGGGATTCCCTATGGATGTGTTAGATATTATGAAACGTGAGCCTAAGATTTGTAATTATTTAGATATTCCGTTACAGCATATTTCCGATGCTATTTTAAAAAGTATGCGTCGAGGAACTACACAGGTAAAAACCACAAAACTTTTGGAGGACTTTAGAGCTAAAGTACCAGAAATGACTATTAGGACTACATTAATTGTAGGTTATCCAGGTGAAACAGAAGAAGATTTTCAAACCTTAAAGCAGTGGGTAAAGGATATGCGTTTTGAACGTTTAGGTTGTTTTACCTATTCTCATGAAGAAAACACACATGCCTATAACCTTGAAGATGATGTGCCAGAAGAGGTAAAACTTGAGCGTGCTAACGAGATTATGGAAATTCAATCTCAGATTTCATGGGAACTTAACCAATCTAAAATAGGGCAGGAGTTTAAAGTGGTTATCGACAGAAAAGAAGGAAACTATTTTGTTGGTCGTACAGAATTTGATTCACCAGATGTTGATAATGAGGTGTTGATTGATGCTACAAAAGTATATTTGAAAACAGGAGAATTCACCACAATAAAAGTCACAGAAGCTGAGGACTTTGATCTTTACGGAGAGGTAGTTAGCTAAATTGGCTTTCCATTTTAATTTTATAAAAGAATCATCCTAAAAACGAATATGGATTGATACTTCACGAATATATTTTTAAGTGTATTGAATATTTATTCTTAAGGCTAAGTTTTATGTAATATGATTAATTTGATTATTTATGCGTACTATTAAATAATAAATTAGCATAAAACTACAAGCTACCACCTTTATGAAAAGGAAATTCGTTGTTATTTTAACCTTCTTTTTGTTATTGCCGTTTATTGGTTTATCTCAAAATACTGTAATAGATAGCTTAAAGAATGAGTTGAAAATCTATCAAAAAAGAGATACTATTCGATTACAGATTCTCAACGATTTGGCCTTTTATAACTATTCAAATAATCCTAATGAGGCTTTAGATTATGCAGATAAAGCTGCTAGATTGGCGGATGAAATAAATTCAATCAAAGGTAAAGGCCAAAGCCATTATATGAAAGGAATTACATATATGGAACTTGGGAATTACGATGTTGCTATTGAAAACTTTCAAGCAGCAATAGACCTATTTATATCCATAGATTATTTGAAAGGCATAGCAGGTTGTAATAATGCGTTAGGCATTCTTTATCATTACCAAGGTGATTTGCAAAAAGCTATTGCAAATTATAAAAAAGCAATGGCTATAGATAAAGAGCTAGGATTAGAAGAGAACATTCCCCATTATCTTCATAATATAGCAAGTATATATTCAGATATAGGAAACTATGAGGAGGCCTTTGTCAATTATGAAAAGGCGCTTTCTATTTATAATGAAAAAAATAATCAATATGGTAAACTAAATTGTTGGAATGCTATGGCGAGTGCTTATGTAGAACAAGGTAATTATCCACAGGCTATGTTATATTATAATAAGTCCTTAGAAACTGCGGAAATTACTAAAGACTCTTCAAGTATTTTTATGGCTCTACATAATATTGGTAATCTATATAAACAGCAACAAAATTATGACAAGGCTTTAGGTTTTTATAAAAAGGCTTTAGTTATGGAGGAAGCTAAACAAAGTCTAATAAATGTAATGGCTATAAAAAATAGCATGGGTGGGCTTTACATTGAAAAACGAGACTATATTAACGCCAAAAAACTTATAGAAGAATCTCTGGCGCTTAGTAGAGAAGTTGATGATAAAGATCAAATGGCTACTTGCCTAATTAACCTAGGTCATATTTATTTAGCTAATGAAGACTATCCAAAAGCTTTAAATTCTTACAAGGCGGCTAATGATATAACGATTGTTAATCAAAAAATGCACGAGCTAATTCATTCGTATTTAGGATTGGCAAATGTCTATTTATTAACAAATAAGAAAGAACTTGCTTTAAGTAACGTAAATAAAGCAATTAAACTTGCTAACAAGCATCAGCATTTAGTACAAAAAAAAAATGCATACCAAATACTTTCTGAAATATATAAGAAGGATGGTAATTTTAAAAAAGCACTTGAGAGTTACGAAATGTATAAAACACTGAATGATAGTGTTTTTAATGAAGAAAATATTGAAAAAATTACTCAATTAGAGTACGAGTATAAGTATAAACAACAAATAGATTCTCTAAGTATTAATGAGTTAAAGCTCACTAAAACCATAAAAGCAACTTCTCAAGATCTAGAAAAATCACAACGCAATTTGTTTTTGGGAGTTATTACATTTTTAGTTAGTATAATTATTCTGGGAGGAATTATTTTCTCGTTAAAGTTAAGGCACCAAAAAGCCAAAACTCAAAATATTGCTATAGAACAAAAATTGTTACGTTCGCAAATGACACCGCATTTTATCTTTAATTCGCTTTCTGTATTGCAAGGCATGATATTAAATAAGGAAGAGAAAAAATCTATATTTTACTTGTCTAAGTTTTCAAAACTTATGCGTATCACACTAGAAAATTCAAGAGATAAACTAGTACCACTTAACCAAGAAATGGAAGCTGTAAACAATTACTTAGAACTTCAAAATTTAGAAGCCAGTCAATCTTATGACTATACAATTTTGGTAGATAAGAATATTGATGAAACTTTGTTTAAGATTCCGCCAATGCTTATTCAGCCCTTTATCGAAAATGCAATTGAACATGCTTTTGAAGATCAAAAAGACAATAGAAAAATAGATATTCAGTTAAAGTATATTAGTGAGGAATTAATATGTACAATAAAGGATAACGGAATTGGAATTGATGCCCAAAACGGACATAAACGAAAAGATAAAAAATCCTTAGCAACCACTATAACTTCAGAGCGACTAAAGATGCTATCTAAAGATTTTAATATTGAGGGCTCTGTACACATTGAAGATAGAAAACAGCATAATGAACAAGGTACTATAGTTACTTTAGTCATTCCTTATAAAAAAGATGTAGCCTAATGCAAGCAATTATAGTAGAAGATAAAACCTATATAAGAAAAGGCCTGCTCAACCTTTTAGAACTTATTGATACAGATGTAAAAGTAGTAGGCGAATGCGAATCTGTTAAAGAGGCTGTTATTGTTGCTAAGGCTTGTAAACCAGAGCTTGTTTTTTTAGATATTAATTTAACCGATGGTAATGCTTTCGATTTTTTAGAACAAACAAAGCACCTTAATTTCAAAGTAATTTTTATTACGGCTTATGAAGAATTTGCTTTAAAAGCTCTGAAGATGGGAGCGGTAGATTATCTGCTTAAGCCCGTTGATGTTGAAGAATTAAAGATAGCCTTAGATAAGGTAAAACAACTATCAGTAACAGAACAAAAAGAGCAAATCAATGTTGCGAAACAGGTATGGAATAATCAGGAAGATAAACTAATACTTTCGCTACAAGATAGTTTTCAGGTTGTTGACTTAAATGAACTTATGTATTGCGAATCTGATAAAGGTTATACCACGTTTTATTGCAATGATGGTAAAAAGCATTTGGTTTCAAAAACGTTGAAAGAATTTGAAGAACGGCTTACTAAAATCAATTTTACAAGACCGCATCAATCCTTTATGGTCAATTTAAAATTCATAGATAAATATGATAAGTCAGGTGTTATTCATTTAAAGAACGGAAAAAAGATTCCTGTCTCTTCCCGCAAAAAAGAACAGTTTGTAACAGCTTTTTTAAATAGAATATCTGATTAAAAGATTCTTCCATCATTTAAATTGCTTCTTTGCTTTACGAATATTTTCTATAATATCACGCTTATTGATTTATAAGTATTAGAAATGGTTTCGGTATTTCTTTCTTCATAATTGGGGCATACATTTATTCTATTAAACCTAAAATAGAATGAAAAATTTTAGCCCAAAATTAAAGCGCTTAAACCTATTCTTGGTTTTATTGTTACATGTAGCCTCTTGCAGCAATTCTATCCAAAACCAACCAGCAACGGCAGGTGGTTTCCAGAATATTGAAAACGCACTAAAAGACCAATTTGGTAAAGGTGCTTATTATACAGATCTCACAGTTACCTACAACAAATCCATTGGTAACATTGTAGGTGTTACTGTTACAGAAATCCCAGAGTCATTAAAAATGGGCCAATGGAATTTAACTCAAGGGAACTGGCAACAAAACTCAGACATTATCATTGAAGTACCAGTAGGAACAAAAGCGTCGGACTTTATGTTTCAGCTAGGTGATACCATAAGTTTGTCAAAATTAGGCGCATTGGTAGAGCAATCTATAAAAAAGCTAAAGGATGAAAAACAGTTTGAAAATCTAACCTTGAGTACTGCCAGAGTTTTTTATCCTGATAATGGAGATATATCCAAGGCAGAATACTTTGTTAATCTTCAGCCAGAAAACGGAGGGACAACCTTTAGATTTCGATATAGCTTAAATGGAAACTTAATTTCAATGAATTACTAAATACAAATCAAATTTACCATAACCTTAAATCTTTAATATTATGAAAAAACAAGTACTTTTTTTAATCACTCTGAGTATATCTACATTAGTGTATTCACAATCTATTGGAGACCAGTTTATAGACAATTTTATAACCTATGAAATTACCTCACTTTCACCTAACAATGTTGAAACTGTAGATTATGATACAAATGGAGGTACAGTAGTTACTGTTCCTGATACTGTCACTTATAATACCATTGTATTTGATGTAACAAGTGTGGGTTCGGCATGCTTTTTTGATAAGCAGTTAACTAGTATTACCATTGGGAATAATATTATTAGCTGTGGTCAATCAGCTTTTAGACAAAATCAATTAGCCAATGTTGTGATTCCCGATAATGTCTTAAATATTGGGAACTATTCATTTTTAAGTAATCAGTTAACTAATATAGACTTTGGAAGTGGTTTAACAAGTATTCCCGAACAATCTTTTCAAAATAATCAATTTACAAGTCTTACAATTCCAGATAATATTACAGCGATTGGTTGGAGAGCATTTGAGAGTAATAATCAGCTAACCTGTATAACAGTAGAAGCTACAGTGCCACCAACAATAATTACAGGTACAGGCGATTCCTTTAACACTCGTAGTAATATAGACTTAACCATACCAACAGGAACAGCAAATGATTATGCAGCTGCAACATGGACAGGTTTTAATAGTGTGGCGGAAGGAGTAACAGGAAATTTTACTGTAAACCATATTACATATGCAATAACTTCTTCAACAAATAATACTGTAAAAACTACCGATTATAATACTACAGGAGGTACTGTGGTTAATATACCTGCTACGGTTACTAGAGGTTGTGAAACCTATACCGTTACAGAAATAGGAAATTATGCTTTTGCTTCCAATAATATAAATGATCCCAATAATTTAACGAGTGTAACTTTACCAAATACAATTACTTATATCGGAGTAGGTGCATTCTCTATCAATAATATAACAACGCTTACAATTCCTGATAGTGTTATTAACATTGACGATGGTGCCTTTGCTAATAGCCAAAACTTGACGAATCTTGTGTTAGGAAATAATCTTACTACTATTGGAGACTTTTCTTTTCGTTTTTGTCCTCTAAATGACATAACTATACCTGCGAGTGTTACCAATATTGGTGTTGTTGCATTTGGAGGAATGGGTGGTACAAATGCGATTACAGATGTTTATTGCCAAGGTACATTGCCACCAACAATCACTACAAGTGGTTCAGTCAACTCAGATACTTTTAATCAGGCTCGCAGTACTATTCACTTACACATTCCAGCAGGTACAATGGGAGCGTATGTTACCGATCCTGGTGCTTTATGGACAGGCTTTAATCCAGTAACCGAAGACGCTTTGAGTGTAGATGAATTTGATTTGGCAAATACTGTTAAAGTTGTTACCACTACTGATGCTTTAAAAATTATTTCAAACCAAAGTCTACAACTTAAAGATTATACTATGTATTCAATTTCAGGAATAGAAATAGTAAGAGGAACAGAAAGTACTATATCTACAAGCAGTTTTGCTAGTGGTATTTACATACTAAGAATCAATTTTGATAGAGGCGCAATAGTTAGAAAAATAATCATTAATTAAAAATAAATGCTATGAAAAAGACAAAAAAAAGTTTTATTATCCTATTAGTTTTAATCTTGAACTATTCTTGTAGCTCTGAAGAAAGTGATTCAAGTCAACAGACAAGTAATTTCTATGCCTTAACGGTCGGAAACTCTTGGGAATATAAATATTATCTAAAGGATAATGTTACAAACAATTTTTTGCCAACATCAGTAACGGAAACCGTTGAAATTACAGAAACTATCCTAGTAAACAATGAAACCTATTATAACTTTAAACATATAGTAACAGGTAATGACGGTATTTATAGTTCGCTTCCAAATAATGAAGAAAGAAACTATACATTAAGGGATTCATTAGGGTTTCTAATAGACGAAATCGGTCTAATAAAGTATAACAACAGCGACAATGAAGAATATTTTGTAAACACTTTAGACATAGGACTTGCATACTACCTTACATTATCAGCTACGGATGAAAATATTGTGACCAATGCAGGGAGTTTTACTTGTTATGATAATAATTATTATTTAAAAGATTTAGAAGGAAACGTATCAAACTCTTTAGATCATATTTATAGAGAAGATGGAAAAGGGGAGGTTTTGAGTACCATGTCTTATATGTCAGATCAAACGCCATTTGCAGAAAAGAGGTTAGAAAATTATTCGATACAATAATTTGAATGATTAAGTTTCTAGAAAAACATAAGCTAGAATTGTTTCTAATAGTATTTTATTCGATTCTAGCTTTTTTGATTTTTGTTATTACTTAAAAATAAAAGGGTTTAGAATAAAAAATCTATCTTAAATTAGTAAAATGCTGAAATTCAATTCTAAATTTAGAAAGTGTCTTGTAACATTTAATAGATAGACTGCACTTATATTTTATGGTAAAGGACATTTTGTATCAAATTAAATTTTCGTTTTCAAAACTAAAATTTAATAGTAAAAAAGAAACAACTAATAAATTGAAAGCATCATTCGGAAAGCTAAAGGATGATGCTTTTGACTTTGATTACATTCAAAAATATTTCAGGAATAAGAATTATTCAGAAGCTTTTCAAGTTTTATCAGATAAAACCTGTAATGATTTAGATTTCGAGGACTTATTTATTTTACTAGATCGCACGCATTCTAAAGTTGGTCAGCAATATCTTTATGATCAACTTCGTGCAATAGTAGTAAATGAAAATAAAACTAGTTTAAACGAAGCGCTGATTAAAAAAATTACTGAGGATTCTGATTTTAGATTATCAGTTCAAAAAAGGCTTGATAAATTAAATCGGAAAGAAGCTTATTACATAAGTACTCTTTTTCAAGAGGAACATCTACATCCTCCAAAATGGTTTTTCGTTATAAAATTATTGTCATTCACAAGTTTGATATCTTTGATATTAGCCTTTTTTAATCCCATATTTTTCATGGTATTATTGGCTGTGTTTTGCGTTAATTTTATACTTCATTATTGGAATAAAAAGAATATTGTTGAGTATGTGGGTTCTATTCCAGAACTTTTAAAACTCAATAGTGTAGCCTCTCATTTGTATGTTTATGACCAGTTTAAAAAGCTAAATCCAGATTTGCCAAAGTCTATGGCAATTATCAATGAGGTTAAAAGTAGGATGCGCTTTTTTCAATTAGAAGCCAAACTTCAAGGTGAAATGGAAATCATTCTATGGTTTGTGTTTGAGGTTATTAAAACTATGTTTTTGTTAGAACCACTTTTATTATTTGGTGTTCTCAAAAGGTTAAACACTAAAAGAAATCATATAGATAATGTCTTTCAATTTGTAGGTCATATAGATATGTTGATTTCTATAGCTTCGTTAAGAGAAGGATTAAATACCTATTGTCTGCCTAATATCAATACAGAAAACCAAATAATAGCAAAAGAAATGAGTCATCCTTTGGTTTTTAATTGTGTAACTAATGATGTTCATCTGTCTGAAAAATCTGTATTGTTAACAGGCTCTAATATGTCTGGCAAAACAACGTTTATAAGAGCATTAGGACTTAATATTATTACAGGATTAACGATTAACACCTGTTTTGCAAAATCAATGACATTTCCATTGCTTAAAATATTTTCGGCAATTAGAATTAGTGATGATTTGCTTAATGATAAGAGCTATTATTTTGAGGAAGTTTTGACCATTAAAGAACTATTGAGCATAAGTCAAAATGGAAACAACTTATTTTTATTAGACGAAATTTTTAAAGGAACGAATACTGTAGAGCGTATTGCAGCAGGTAAGTCTGTACTATCAGCTTTAGCAAGAAACGGTAATAAGGTATTGGTATCAACGCACGATATTGAATTGACAGATATGCTTTTAAATCAATATGATTTATATCATTTTAGCGAAACTGTTAATGAAAATACGGTTGGATTTGATTACAAGTTAAAAGAAGGTAAACTAAAAAATAGAAATGCTATAAAAATTCTTGAGATAAATAATTACCCAAAAGAAGTTATAGAGGAGGCTATGGAAATTTCTAAGGAAATGGATATGATTTATTCAGGAAAATATGAAAGCTTAAAATGATCTTATGAAAAATATAGTTGTAATTCTATCTCTTGTAATACTTGGTTGTAGCAATGTAGATAAAACTTCTAAGGTAGAAAGTGATATAGTTGAAACTGGTTGGAATAATCAAAAGAGAGAACAATATTTAAATAACCGAAATGATTCTACAACTTGGGACAACGAAATGCTTAATAACGATAAACAATTAATTGGGGTTGGTGAACTCGGTCCTTTTGAGCTTGGTGTTTTTCCAGTCCCTAAATATGAACTTTTAGGAGAAGGAAGTTTTAAAGGTTTAGGTAATACAAATGAAGACTTTAAAGCAGGAAATAAAGCTGTCGTAATGAATAGCTTTTTTGTTGCGAAAAACAAAATAAACAAAGAAAGATTAGGTAGTAAAGATAATGAAGTGTTTTTTCAACTTTTGGTACTAACTGATACTTTAGATACTGAAAATTATAATTTAAATAAAAGTATAGCCATATCTAGGAATCATCCAGATTATTTGACCCAAGGATTTATAAAAACCAAAAGCAATATTATAGATTACGTTGCTTTTGATACTGCTGAAGGTGAATCTTATGCTATTATAAATACCAGATTATTCAATCTTAATTTTGGGAAAACGATACTCATCGCACCTCAAAGAGATGGAACATTTCGATCGTTACAAGTTAAAAGCCCAGTTTTAACTTCCGAAACTATCATAGAATACACAGAATCTATTTTAGAAGAAGATACGATGCTTAAGTTCTTTAATGGAAAAGACGCTATTTAATTTATGAAAATCTGCTTAGCTCAAACTCAATCCGAAGCAGGTAATATTCAAGAGAATATTGCTAATCACTTAAAATTTGTTGAGCGAGCGATAGTATACAAAGCAGACCTTATCATATTTCCTGAGTTATCAATCACTAATTACGAACCTCAATTGGCCAAAACATTGGCTACCAAAGTAGAGGATAACATATTTGAGCCGTTTCAGAAGTTGTCTAACGAACATGGAGTGGTTGTATGTGTAGGTATGCCAACAAATGCAACAAATGGAATTAATATAAGCTTGCTTATTTTTCAGCCTAATAAAGAAAGAGACGTTTACTCTAAACAATTACTTCATCAAGATGAAGAACCTTATTTTTTAGCAGGTTATAAGCGAACCATGCTTACCATAAAAGGAAAGCAAATAGCTTTGGGTATTTGTTATGAAACTCTTCAAGAAGACCATTTTGTAAATACGATTCAGCAGGGAGTAGATGTTTACTTGGCTAGTGTAGCCAAGTCAAATAAAGGTATTGAAGAAGCAAGTGAATTTTTTTCCAAAATGGCAAAGGCTCAAGGTTTGCCAATTATGATGGTTAATTGTATAGGAGTTTGTGATGATTTTGTAAGTGCAGGGCAGAGTGCTGTTTGGAATGCAAAAGGCGAATTGGTTTCTCAATTAGATGCAACAAATCAAGGTATTATTATTTATGATCTTGAAACAGAGCGGTCAGAAAAAGAACAGCTCACTATTGAAAAAGGAAATGCATCAGATTTAGATAGTTTGTTCAAAATCTATAAGGCTGCAAAAGAAAACTTAGAAGATAATAATATTTATCAATGGACCGACAATTACCCGACAAGCCAAATCATTGGGAATGATATTGAAAGCGATGTGTTATATGTCTTGAAAAGCAACAATGAAATCATTGGAGCTATAAATATTAGTGAAGATCAAGAGGCAGAATATAAGGCTGTTGATTGGCAGTTTAATGAAACTAAGGTTTTAGTAATACACAGGTTGGTTATTCATCCAAAGAGTCAAAAAAGAGGTTACGCTAAACTTTTGATGGATTTTGCGGAAAAATATGCAAAGCAAAATAACTTTACATCTATTAGGTTAGATGCTTATAGTCAAAATAAACGTGTTGTAGAGTTTTACAAAAGACGACACTATTTTATCCGAGGAGAGATTTACTTTCCAGAACGCGAATATCCGTTTTATGGTATGGAGAAAGCTCTGTTTTAAACTATAATAATATTTATTTACGAGGTAAGCTGTTGACAAAAGAAAAGCTTTGTTCAAAATAACTGACCATTATATCTTTTTTGCTCCAAAGCGATTCTGGTACTAAGACATAATCCTTCATTTTTGCACCATAAGAATAATAATGACCTGTGTTATATTTTTCCATAAACTTAATAGCGTCTTCTTTTGGTAGCCGAATACCAATTTCGCCAGCTTTATTAAGTAACGTGAACATATAACCATTAGATGAGGTATATATCATCTTTTTGCCCTTACGTTCAAATCCACTACATGCTTCTACAATATCATCGTAAATTTTTAGTGCATCTTCCCAAGTCATAATTTAAATGTGTTGATCTATCAAAATTGCATTACCATCAGGATCTAAAACCACTAAACTCGATGGTCCATTTGTGGATTCATCGGCTTCAGAAGTCAGAGTGATATTATTAGATTTTAGATGTTTTTGAATTGCTCTAACATCATCATAATTTTCTAACGTATTGGCATCTTGATCCCATCCAGGATTAAAGGTTAAAATATTGTTTTCAAACATACCTTGAAACAAACCAATTAAAGTGGATTCGTTTTTCATGATAAGGTAGTTTCTCTCTAAATCACCGGCAAAAACTTTAAATCCTAAAGTTTCATAAAATGCTTTTGAGGCTTTAATATCTTTTACGGCTAGGCTAACTGAAAATGCTCCGAGTTTCATAGTTCTTTTGTTTTTAGTCTAAAATTTTATTTGGGTTTAATAACACAGGTTTTCCAAAACCTAAAGCCTCCAATTTGTCTAGTTGTGTTTCAGCATCACCAACTACTAAATAAATCATTTGGTTAGGTTTAATGTATTTTTCAACTAAAGCTTTTATGTCTTCTACGGTCATAGCTTTAACCAATTCTTCTTGCTGCTTAGCGTATTTATCATTGTAACCATAATTACTAATATTTGTGAGCATATTCAGTTTTGCACCTAAAGTTTCAAAAGCTCTGGCACTACTTTTTATGGTAAAACCTTTAGTAACTTCTAAGTCCTCATCATTATAGTTTTTACCATAATTCTCTAGAATTTCTTTTACTAAAGCTGCGGATTCGTAAGTCACATTACTACGCACACCACTGCTTATTACAAATTCTCCTTTGTTAGCAGTACCATCAAAACGCGAGCGAATACCATATGTGTATCCTTTACTTTCTCTTAATTCTTGTGTGAGTTGAGAAGCAAAACTTCCTCCACCCAAACGGTAATTCATTACTGAAGCAGGATAATAATCTTTGTGTGTAGCTTTTAGTGCAGGATATCCAAAACGGATTACAGATTGTTTTGCACCAGGTACATCATAAAAGTATACCGTTGATTTTTCAGGGTATAAAGGCATTTCTAATTCAGGAATAGTGACGTCCTTTGGTTCCCAAGTTGCGTCTATTTTGTTTAAAGCTTTAATAACATCAGTTTCTGAAATAGCACCTACAACATGAAAATTGGTAAGTTGTGGTGATAAGTTTTTATTGTAATAATCTTTTAAATCAATTAGGTTAATACTTTTAACTGACGCTTCAGTACCTCTGTTATTGAAGGCTAAAATGTTATTGTCTCCATATAGCAATTTTGAAAATTCATCAGAAGCAATACTATTAGGGTTAGCTTTGCTACGTTGAATACTGCTAATGGTGCTTTGTTTTAAAAGTTCAAACTCTGTTTCATCCCAACGAGGCTCTAATAGTATTTCAGCAACTAAATCCATGGTTTTATCAAAATGCTTTGAAAGTGTTGTGCCCGAAATCGTAATATTTTCTTCAGTGGCATAAGTATAAATGCTTGCTCCGATGCTTTCTATAGCATTCTCAAGTTCTTCCGTTGTTTTGTTTTTTGTGCCTTTTGTCATTAATTCTGCCAAAAGATTAGAGACACCAACTATGTCTTTGTTTTCTAATAGCAAGCCGCCTGCAATTTGTATTTCAAATTGTACTAAAGGCACTTCATTATTTTCTATACCATAAGCCTTAATACCAGATTTTAATTCTTTTTTCCACACTTTTGGAATGTTTAACTCAGGACTTGGACCATAAGGCGGTTCTACAGTTCTGTCGAAGCTGCTTGGTGTTTTTTCGTAAGTAGCAGCTATACTAGCATCAAAGGTTTCCTCAGCTCCTTCAATGATTTTTTCTTCTTTAATGGTAGCTAGTTGAGAGTTGTCTAATACCAAATTCTTTTGTCCTTTAGGAACAAAGCTTGTTGCTACAAAATTCTTGTCTTTTATGTATTTGTTATAAACACGCATTACATCTTTTGGTGTTACCGCAAGTATGTTTTTAACATCTTGATTAATAAAACCTGGATCACCAGCAAAAATCTCGTATTGCGCTAATTGAAACCCTTTTCCTAAAACACTAGATAAGCCTTGATAGAAATCTGTTTCTTGTCCTGCTTTTATTCGATTCAGATCTTTTTCAGAAATACCATTTAGTTCAAAATCTTTTAATCCGTTTTTTATAGCAGATGCAACAGTGTTTAAATCGGTTTGATCAAATGCTGTTACAGAGAGCATTAGTTGTCCTGCTAATTCTGAGTTGTATTGATAAAATGATACATTGTCAGTGAGCTTTTCATCATCGATGAGAACTTTGTTTAATGGTGCTTTTTTTCCACTTGATAAATAGCTTGTAAGCACACTTAATGCATAAGAATCCTTATCGTATTCTGGTACACTTGGCCAAGTTATGGTGAGTCGTGGTGCTCTAGCAAAATTATCTTCGTAGAATAAACGCTTTGAAGACTTTAAAGCTACAGGTTGTTTTTCTAGTTTAGGAATAGCCTCGCCTCTTGGAATTTCATCAAAATATTTTTTAACCCAAGCTTTGGTCTGTTCTACATCAATATCTCCAGCAATTGTTAATGTAACATTGTTTGGAACATACCAGCGTCTAAAGAACTCTTTAACGTCTTCCAAAGTAGCGTTTTGTAAATCTTCAAGCGAGCCTATGATTTCCCAACTATAAGGGTGACCTTCAGGATAAAGATTACTGTTGATGACAGCAAAATTATGACCGTAAGGTTGATTGTCTACACGTTGACGTTTTTCGTTTTTAACGACTTGTTTTTCTTTTGCTAAAACAGGTTCAGTAACGGTGTTGATAAAGAAACCGAGTTTGTCGGCTTCTGCCCAAATCATTTTTTCTAAGGCATCTTTTGGTACGGTTTGAAAGTAATTAGTTCTATCTCTGTTTGTAGAACCATTAGCTCCAGAACCTCCAATACGCGCACTCATTTGGTCTAGTCCACCTTTACCTAAGTTTTCGGATTCTAAAAATAATAAGTGTTCAAAAAGGTGAGCAAAACCAGTACGACCTTCCTTTTCTCTTGCGGAACCTACATGCGCTGTTAATGCTACTGCTGCAACAGGATCAGAACGGTCTACATGTAGTATAACTTGTAAGCCATTATCTAAAGTGAATTTTTCAAAATCAACTTTAAATTCTGGTGTGGTTTCTTTGGTTTCGTTTTGTTTACAAGCTGATATAGCTATTAAAACAAATAGACTTAGAAATAAGGATTTAATTGGTTTCATAATGTATTTTGATTGATGATAATTATAATTCGTATGCATTATTATTCACAAAGAAAACGGAGTTCACCAAGAATAATTTTCCGTTTTCCCAAAAACTTCTAAATAAGGTGTTGTCTACAAAATAGATGAAGCTACCGCTACCTTTGCGTTCTTCACCAAAAACTAAAGTGTTACCTAAATTGGCCAAAGCATCTTTACCAGCAAAACCAGAATACACTTTAGTGTCAGCCAGATGCCCAACGTTATAGCCGCTATCCAATAAATCATAAGTGGAACTCCCTAGTTTCAAGGTAAAATAATCTTTGCTGTAACCAAAGGCCATTGGGTGTGTGTTGTCTATTTTAGTTTTGAAAATAGCACCAGTAATAAGGTTATTGGTGTATTCACGCTCGCGCTCAGCATAAGGTGTTAGATTATCATTACTACTATAGTTGTCCGACGATTTATATTTTAAACTAAAACCATCTTTGCCAGCAAAACTTCTAAGCGCACCATCAATGGCAATAACTTTTCCGCCAGCTTGTACCCAGTCATTAATTTTCTGCAGATTGTTTTCATTAAGAACGCTACCATAATAACCATTTGGAATGATAAGTACATTGTATTTGTTAAGATTAGTTCCGCTTAAATCGTCTGTGTTTATTGAAGTTAAAGGATAATGCAATTGCTGTTCAAAGAAGTGCCAGATTTCTCCATAGCTTAATGAAGATGTCCCTTCACCAGATAACACGGCAACCTTTTGCTTATTCACTAACTTAATGTCTGGCGAACCAATATCTGGTGTAGTTTGAGAAAATCCTGAATTAATTTGAGTCAAATGTTGTTCATGTTTCTGCTTTATTTGATTTAATGAACCAAGAAAATCTTCAAGGTTTTTATTGTCCCCTTTGGTGATAATTAGTGAACCTCTATCAAAATTTTCTCCATTAGAAGAAAAAGGTTTTTCAGTAAATCGTACTCTAAAATCATGCTTCAACAAATCTGCTAAAAACTGTGCGTCTTTTAGCGAATTCCATTTGCTTACGTAGCCATAAGCTTCAGAAAGCACAGTTGGCATTTTACCTTCATAAGTTTTAGAACTGCTCACTTTGGATGTGCTGGCAATAGCATCTAAACCATAAGCATATGGCACAGACCAAGCCGTAATATCATAAGTTAATGAGTCGTTTAATTTAGCGTTAGGTTCAAACAAAACTTTAACCATTTTGCCTTTTGGTTGATTGGTGTGAATTACTAGAGAATTGGCATCAACCGACATAGTTCCTTGTTTGCCAGTAGTATAATCGTAACCTGAAACTTTCCCGTTATTAGTATTTTCGAATTTAATGTCATGTTTGCTTAATAAGCTCTTAAGGCTGTTCAGTTTGTCTTGGTTGCCTTTTACTACATAGCTTTTATATTTTAAATCACTATTGTCAAAGAATTTAGCAAATTCAGTATTCAGTTGTTTTGCGTTTTTTGAAGCAATTTCAACCGTTGAAAGTCCTGTAACTGTATGGTGCGTCAAACGCTCTACTAACGTCAGTATATGACCTTCATCGTTTAAAATACCTAAACCAGACATACCATGTCCACCTTGTTCGTAGGTCATACCAATAGCTCCCATATAGGTTGGATAAGTATCTCCATAACTTGGATAAAACAAATCGAAACGCTCTCTGGTAAAGAATAACCAACCTTCAGCATCAAAGTACTTAGCGTGGTTTTGTCCGATTTGTGTCTGAAAATCACGTTGCCAATCGCTAATAATCTCATGGAATGGTTCTGCAGCTGGTGCAAAATAATAGGGCTCATTAGGACCTTGCTCATGAAAATCGACATGAATATGTGGCATCCATTTATTGTAAACTTTTAAACGCTCTTGCGTTTCAATTTGTGTTGCCCAAGCCCAATCTCTATTCAAATCAAATAAATAATGGTTTGGTCGTCCACCAGGCCAAGGCTCATTATGCTCACTCGCCTGTTGGTCTATGTCATAAGGTGTGCTTTTGGTTTCGTTATACCAATTTACATAACGGTCACGACCATCTGGGTTAATACCAGGATCTATAATGACTACGGTGTTTTCTAACAAACCTTTTCGTTCTGTAAGTAGCTTATAAAGTGTTAGCATGGCAGCTTCAGAACTCGATGCTTCGTTACCATGCACGTTGTAGCTTAACCAAACAATAGCAACATCTGTATTTGTAGGTTCTCCCTCTAAAAGTCCTGTGTTTTTTAAGTTGTTTTCACGGATTGTTTCGAGATTTTTTATATTTTCTTCGGACGAAACGTAAGCTAATACAAGGGCTCTGCGCTCATTTGTAGTCCCGTACTGTTCAACTTTTACATTATTTGGAACAGTCTCAGCAACAGACTTAAAATAATCGATAATTTGATGATGACGACTAAATTGTGTGCCAATATCATAACCTAAAAATGCACTTGGTGATTGAAGATTTTGAGCCGTTGTTAAGGTAACGCAACCAAGAACGACCAATACGACTAAAAGAAATTTTTGCATTAAATACGATGTTTTTTGTTTGAAAGCTAGTAAAGATAGTTCGTGAAATTGAATTAACTAAAAATTAGCAGTTAAAAAATAGAAGTACCTTATCTTTATGCCATAATAATTATTTGTATGCCAACTGACTGTATTCCGTTTAGAGCAACCGGATATTTCTCTGATTTTATTTGCGATTATTTAGATCAAAAACCTGAGCTAAAACTTTTATACAATCGTTTTTCAACTATAGAAAATTTTAAAGCTCAGATAGAGGAAAAGTACCATTCTGAACATGTTTCAGAATCTAGTCGAAAGGTGCTTTCTGAAACTTTGGTAAATCAATATGCTAATATTGAAGCTTCAGAATTAACCCTAAACAATATTGAAAGCTTAAAATCTGAAACTACATTTACCATAACCACAGGTCATCAGTTAAACTTGTTTACAGGTCCTTTGTATTTTCTGTATAAGATTATTTCAACGATAAATCTTACTGAAGAATTAAAATCAGCGTATCCAGATTACAATTTTGTGCCTGTGTATTGGATGGCTTCTGAAGATCATGATTTTGATGAAATCAATTACTTCAATTACAAAGGCAAAAAGATTCAGTGGAACTCTAACCAAACAGGTGCTGTTGGTCATTTTAATACAAAAGGCTTAGAGGGTGTATATGAGGTGGTTGCAGCAGAATTCGGGTCAGGTAAATTCGCAGAGCAATTAAAAGAATGGTTTAAAAATGCCTATCTCAATCACAATAATTTAGCAGATGCTACACGATACTTGGCAAATGCATTATTTGGTGAATATGGATTGGTAATTATTGATGCAGACAATAGAGAATTAAAGCGTTTGTTTATTCCACAGATGCAAAAGGAATTAGTTGAGCAACCAGCTTTTAAAACGGTTTCAGAAACCAATAAAACTCTGGAAGACTTAGGGTTGAAAATTCAAGTAAATCCTAGGGAGATTAATTTATTTTATATTCATGAAGGTTTGCGAGAGCGTATTGTTGAGACAGATGGCATGTTTTCGGTTTTAGATTCTAAATTTCAGTGGACTAAAGATGAATTGATAGCACATCTCAATGAATATCCAGAACGTTTTTCGCCAAATGTCATTATGCGTCCTTTATATCAGGAAGTGATTCTTCCAAATTTATGCTACATAGGTGGCGGTGGAGAAATGATTTACTGGTTGCAATTAAAATCTAATTTTGAAGCTCAAGGTGTTACGTTTCCTATGTTATTACTGAGGAATTCTGCTTTAGTAAAAACAAAAAAACAAGCAGAAAAATTAGAGAAACTCAATATTTCTGATGCTGACTTATTTTTAAAAAGAAGTTCATTTATCAATAAAAAGGTTAGAAAAATTTCAAACATCGATATTGATTTTTCAGATCAGATAAAACATTTAGAACAGAAGTTTGAGGATTTATTCAAATTAGCAGGACAAACTGACAAATCGTTTTTAGGAGCTGTAAAAGCCCAAGAGGTAAAGCAAATAAAGGGTCTAAAACATCTTGAAAAACGTTTACTTAAAGCTCAAAAACGAAAATTAAAGGATCAAATTGAGCGCTGTACAGAATTGCAAGAGCAGTTGTTTCCTGGGCAAAGCCTACAAGAGCGTAATACTAATTTCTCGGAATTATACTTAGAATTTGGTGATGAATTAATTCCTGAATTAATCAAAGCTTTGCAACCACTTCAAAATGAGTTTACCATAATTACTCTGTAGACTCATTCATAATTTAACTAAAAGAGAGATATCATATGTGTTTGATAAAACTTAGGCTGTATAAGTCTAGCTTTTATACCTACTAATTGAACGCATAATCGTAAGTTTGCATGCGTAAAGAGACACGTTAATTTTTAAGACTTAATATTCATGCATAAGATAGATTTTGATCTTATTGAAATGACAATGGATGTGATGAAATATACCATTGATCGTATTTCGCATACCAAACAGAAAATAGGAAAACCGCAAAAAGCAGAAGTCCTAAAAAGCCTAGTTGGAGAAACTGTTACAGAAAAAGGAATTGGAGGAGAAAAGGCTTTTCAATTATGGAAAGAGCATTTGGCTAAAGCAAATGTACCAGTAGATCACCCTCGGAATTTAGCTTTTGTTCCTGCAGCTCCAACACGTGCCGCAATAATGTTCGACCTGGTGACATCGGTATCTAGTATCCATGGTGCTTATTGGATGGAAGGTGCTGGTGGTATTTTTTGCGAAAACGAAGCTATGTCATGGATTGTCTCTTTAACAGGATTGCCTAAAGGTGCTTTTGGTGTCTTTACAAGTGGTGGGACAGCCGCTAATTTATCAGCAATAGTTACAGCCAGAGAACATTGGAGAGAAGATGATACTTATAAACGCGAAAAAGGACTGATTATCACCTCGGAAGGAGCACATTCATCTATAAAAGCTATGGCAAAAGTAGCTGATGTAGATATCCTTTTGGTAGAGTCTGAAGAACGATTAACGGGAGAAAATCTTAGAGAAACAATAGACAACCTTACCTTTCATCAACGTAAACGATTGTTTGCTGTTGTGGCAACAGGAGGAACAACCAATGCTGGGATTATCGATGATCTAGCAGGTATAGCAAGTGTTTGTGATGAGGAGCGTATTTGGTTTCATGTAGATGCCGCTTATGGAGGTGGAGCTTTAGTAGCAGATTCTGTTAAGCACCTTCTAAAAGGTATCGAGCGAGCCGATAGCATTACCATAGATCCTCATAAATGGATGTTTTCACCATACGATTGCGGTGCTGTTATTTATAGACGTCCAGAGTTTGCTAAAAAGGCGCACTCGCAACAAGGTTCCTATTTGGAGATTTTTAAGGATGAAGGAGCTCATGGATTTAATCCGACCGATTATCAAATTCAGTTAACACGAAGAGTGAGAGGTTTGCCTTTATGGTTTTCATTAGCCACACATGGTACAAACCGTTATAAGGAAGCAGTAGAACGAGGTGTAGAGTTGGCTCAAATAGCTGGTAAAATGATTGAAGAGAATCCTTGTGTAGAATTAGTTAGGGAACCTAGCTTATCTTGTGTGCTCTTTAGGAGAATAGGTTGGAGTCCTGAAGACTACACTAATTGGACTTATGACAACCACAACAAAGGTTTTGCACTAGTAACGCCAACTAAATGGAAAAGTGGAGATAGCTATGAAACGGTTTCAAGATTTTGTTTTATTAATCCAGATACAACTGAAGAAGATATTAAAATGATACTAGACACTATGGTTTAAGTATTTAGGTTTGGTTTAAAAAACAGGTATAAAAAATTACAATTTTCTTGATTGTTAAAATTGGTAAATAATTACTTTTGCACATGCAACACAACAAAGTCCTTATTTTAGATTTCGGATCGCAATACACACAGCTTATTGCACGCCGAGTTAGAGAGTTGAATATCTATTGCGAAATTCATCCATTCAATAAAATTCCTTCAGATTCAGATAGCTTTAAAGCTGTAATTTTATCAGGAAGCCCAAATTCAGTTAGAGGTGAAGATGTACTTCACCCAGACCTTTCAAATATTAGGGGTAAAAAGCCAATGCTTGCAGTATGCTATGGCGCGCAGTATTTGGCACATTTTTCTGGTGGTGAAGTGGCAGAATCTAATACCAGAGAATATGGTAGAGCAAATTTGGCATTTATAAAAAGTGATGAAGATTTTTTTGAAAATATTCATGAAGGTAGTCAAGTTTGGATGAGCCATAGTGATACCATAAAAAAATTACCAGAAGGAGGTGTTTTGCTTGCTAGTACAGGAGATGTAGAAAATGCAGCTTACAGAATTGAAGGTGAAGATACCTATGCTATTCAATTCCATCCAGAAGTGTATCACTCAACAGATGGTCATCAGTTACTTCAAAACTTCTTGGTGAAAATTGCAAAGGTTAATCAAGATTGGACACCAAATGCATTTGTAGAAGAAACTGTAGAAGAACTTAAAGAAAAACTTGGTAATGATAAAGTCGTATTAGGTTTATCAGGTGGTGTAGATTCCTCAGTCGCTGCAATGTTATTACATAAAGCTATAGGCGAAAACCTTTACTGTATCTTCGTTAACAATGGTTTACTTCGAAAAAATGAGTTCGAAGATGTATTACATCAATACGAAGGTATGGGATTAAACGTTAAAGGTGTAGATGCTTCGGCACGCTTTTTGGATGCCTTAGCAGGAAAGAGCGACCCAGAGGAAAAACGAAAAACCATTGGTCGTGTGTTCATTGAGGTTTTTGATGATGAAGCACATCTTATACAAGATGTAAAATGGCTGGCACAAGGCACCATTTATCCAGATGTTATAGAAAGTGTTTCTGCAACAGGAGGGCCAAGTGCAACAATTAAGAGTCATCATAATGTTGGTGGTTTACCAGACTTTATGAAGTTAAAAGTTGTTGAGCCTTTAAAGGCCTTGTTTAAAGATGAGGTAAGACGTGTAGGTGCTTCTATGAATATGGATTCGCACTTGTTAGGTCGTCATCCATTTCCAGGTCCAGGATTAGCAATTCGTATTCTTGGAGATCTAACTCGTGAGAAAGTTCGTATATTACAAGAGGTAGATGCTATCTTTATTAATAACCTACGTTCTTGGAATTTATACGATAAGGTTTGGCAGGCTGGAGCAATGTTATTACCAGTTAATAGTGTTGGTGTAATGGGCGATGAGCGTACTTACGAAAAATGTGTAGCATTGCGAGCTGTGGAAAGTACAGATGGAATGACAGCAGATTGGGTAAATTTACCGTATGAGTTTTTGCAAAAGACCTCAAATGAAATAATAAATAAAGTTAAAGGTGTTAACAGAGTTGTATACGATATCAGCTCTAAGCCACCAGCAACAATAGAATGGGAATAAAATAGTGACGTCATAGTTGATTTTGTTTCTAAAAACAGGAAAAGCTAAATCAAAATAAATGAAGAAATTATTAACCGTTATAGTAATCATTTTAGGTCTAAATCTTAGTGCTCAAAACTACATTGAGCATAAGATAAAGGAGGGTGAAACCATCGAAAGTATTGCAAAAAAGTACTTGGTAACCCCTTATGATATTTATGCTTTAAATCCAGATGCAAAAGCAAAATTTCAGCCGAATACGGTTTTAATTATCCCTAATTCAAAAATTAAAAACGAACCTATTGATGAGGAATCAAAAGAATTAATAGGTTATAAAACACATAAAGTAAAACGTAAAGAAACACTTTATGGTTTGTCTAAAAAATATGGTGTTTCAGAAGATGAAATAAAAAAAGCTAATCGTTTTCTATATTCTGAAAATCTTAAAAAAGGTGATAAGATCCGAATTCCGAAATACAAGACTTTTATCTCAAAGGTTAGTCTAAAGAATACGGTAAAAAAGTATAAGGTTCAGCCAAAAGAAGGAAAATGGCGTATCGCATATAAATTCGGAATCACCGTTGAAGAACTTGAGGCTTTAAATCCAAATATGAAACCTATTCTTCAACCAGGAGATGAACTCAATGTGCCAAACATTGAAGATAAGGATGAAAAGACCATAGAAGCTGAATATGATTATTACGAAGTTTTACCTAAAGAAGGTTTTTACAGATTAAAAATAAAAACAGGTTTAACTCAGGAAGAATTAGAAGCTTTGAATCCTGAACTAAAAGAAGGTGGTTTAAAAGTAGGTATGGTTTTAAAAATTCCAGCTACAGCCCAAACGACTTCAGGTTTAATGGATTTAGAAACCACTAAGCTCGAATCTAAAATCAAAAACTATAAGGTTAAAAAAATAGCATTGATGCTACCTTATCGCCTTCATAGAGTAGATGTGGATTCTGTTGAAGAAGCAAAAGAAGAGATAAAGACTAATAAGTTGTTGTCTACTGTTTTGGACTTTCATGTAGGAGTAAGAATGGCGTTAGATTCAGCTAAACAACTAGGTATTTCCACTAATTTAAAAGTTTTTGATACTGAATATCAACCGTCAACGGTTAGTAAGATACTTTCAGATAATGATTTTTCAGATTATGATGCAGTTATTGGACCAATTCAAGATCAGAGTTTCGATAGAGTTGCTAATAGTTTAAAGAGTGATAGAGTACCAGTAATTGCTGCTTTAAATAATCCCAAGGAAATTTATGCTAATGTATTTAGAACAATTCCAGAAGATAAATTGTTGCAAACAGCCATGTTAGATTTTGTAAAGGCAGACAGCCTAAAGTCTAAGGTGGTGATAATTGCAGACCAGTCGCATAAAGATGTTAGTGAAACACTTAAAAAAGAATTTCCCACAGCATTACAGATTTATTCTCAAAAAGACAAAAAAACAGGTAAGGATGCTCACTTTATTTACCCAGTTCAATTAGAGAATGTTTTTAGACCAGGAAAGACTATAGTGTTTTTAGAGACTAATAATGATGCATTTGCATCTAGTGTTATAAGTATGCTCAATGCCCTTATTGTTGATAAAACAGAAATAGTTTTAGTAACTCTGGATAGAAATAGAGCCTTTGATGGTAAAGATATAGACAATAATAATTTATCTAATCTTAAATTTCATTACCCTTCAGTTCGAAAGGATTTTGATGAATATAATTCCAATGGTTTTGTAAAAGCATATAAAAAGGAATTTGGTGTATCTCCGAGCAAATATGCTGCTCGTGGTTTTGATGTTACTTTAGATATATTATTGCGTTTAGCTACAGAGGATAATCTATATGAAGCTTCTAGTGAAGTTTTTGAAACTGAATACATAGAAAATAAATTTAGGTATGCTAAATCATTGTATGGAGGTTATTCCAATGAGGCTGTATATATAGTAAAGTATGATAATCTAAGAATTGTAGAAGCAAACTAAACTATGACTTCTAAAGTAACTTATCTAGGCAATCTCAGAATGGAAAGTGAGCATTTGAAATCTGGCAATACATTTATTACAGATGCACCAACAGACAATAATGGTAAAGGTGAAGCGTTTTCTCCTACAGATACTGTTGCTACAGGATTAGCAAGTTGTATGTTAACGGTTATGGGAATTAAAGCCAGAGATATGAATGTTGATATGTCTGGCACTACGGCAGAGGTTACAAAGACTATGGCTAGTAATCCGAGACGTATTTCTAAAATAAAAGTAGTACTTAACCTTCCATTTGAAGCTGATAGTAAGACTAAGAAAATCTTAGAACATACAGCAAATACGTGTCCTGTAAATTACAGTTTACATACCGATATCGAGAGAGATATCGCGTTTAACTGGCTATAAATGCAAATACATCATTTCATAATTTCAATTTTATTTTTGTTCGTTGGATCTTCATCGAATGATGAAACTATTAGTTGGAATGATTCTCGTAAACTCAAGTGGGAAGATTTTAAAGGCAACCCAAATTCTCAGTCAGATGCAGTGGCTTTAACAGCCTCAGGAATTACTTTTGGGTATTCTGTAAAAACATCAGGAAAACGGGTTATTGATTATTCAACAACAGTAAAAGCACATTTTTATCCAAAAAAGTCTTGGTATCTTTCAGAAAAAGCAGACAATCATATTTTAGCACATGAGCAATTGCACTTTGATATTACAGAGCTCTACGCCAGAAAGTTTAGACAACAACTAGAGCGTTTGGTTGTTAATCAGAATATAAAAATTCAGATGAACCAAATTCATGTAGCTATTAATGAGGCTTTAGATAAGACCCAAAAAACCTACGATGAGCAAACTAATCATTCCATAATTGTTGAAGCTCAGAGCTATTGGGAAAACTACATTAAAGAAGAATTGGCTAAACTCGACCAATATAAGTCACAATAATTTGGAAGGGAGCAAAGAAGCGCTTATTGAACTTGCGCATTACAAAATGCCTTTCGGAAAATACAAAGGCGAATATTTAGTGGATATTCCAGAATATTACTACACGTGGTTTAAGCAAAAAGGATTCCCTGAAGGAAAATTAGGTAGAATGATGATTCAAATGCATGATATAAAAATCAATGGGCTTGAAGAATTGATTTATACCATTAAGCGCGATTTTTCCAAACAAAAATCTACAAACAAAAAAGATTAAGAAAAGTCTGTTGATATTCGGAGAGTTTTAATTGCACTTAAGCAAATTTTTATTGTAAATTTGCCTGCGTTTAACAACGTAACATGACCACAAACCCTAAGTATATTTTTGTAACAGGCGGAGTGTCTTCCTCACTAGGAAAGGGCATTATCGCTGCATCTCTCGCTAAATTATTACAAGCCCAAGGTTACAGAACTACCATTCAAAAGTTAGATCCATATATTAACATAGATCCAGGTACCTTAAATCCTTATGAGCATGGTGAGTGCTATGTTACAGATGATGGAGCCGAAACCGATTTAGATTTAGGACATTACGAGCGTTTTCTTAATGTACCAACATCTCAAGCTAATAATGTAACCACAGGTAGAATTTATCAAAGTGTAATAGACAAAGAACGACGTGGAGAGTTCTTGGGAAAAACTGTTCAGGTTATTCCTCATATCACTGATGAAATTAAGCATAGAATTCAAATTCTTGGGAATTCTGGTGATTATGATATTGTGATTACAGAAATAGGTGGTACAGTAGGAGATATAGAGTCTTTACCATACATCGAAGCAGTACGTCAATTACAATGGGATTTAGGTGAACACAATGCTTTAGTAATTCACTTAACCTTAATTCCTTATTTGTCTGCAGCAGGTGAATTAAAAACAAAACCAACACAGCATAGTGTTAAGACCTTAATGGAAAGTGGAGTGCATGCTGATATTTTAGTATGTAGAACAGAGCATGAATTACAAGAAGGCCTAAAGGAAAAGCTAGCACGTTTTTGTAATGTAAAAAAAGAAGCTGTTATACAATCTATTGATGCTTCAACAATTTATGATGTGCCAAATTTAATGCTAGATGAAGGTTTAGATAAAGTTGTTTTACAAAAGCTAAATCTTAAGAGTGATGTGCCAAATTTAGACCGTTGGAATGAATTTTTAAAACGTCATAAAAATCCAAAAAGTGAAGTTACTATCGGTTTAATTGGTAAATACGTAGAGCTTCAGGATTCCTATAAATCTATATTAGAAGCTTTTATTCATGCAGGCGCGGAGAATGAAGTTAAAGTTAATGTAGAGCCAATTCATTCAGAATTTTTGAATGAAGATAATATAGATTTCAAGCTTGGTCATTTAGATGGTGTTTTGGTAGCGCCAGGATTTGGTGAGCGTGGTATAGAGGGGAAAATTGACGCAGTTAGGTTTGTAAGAGAAAACAATATTCCATTTTTAGGTATTTGTTTAGGAATGCAAATGGCAGTAATAGAATATGCCAGAAATATACTCAACTTAGAAGGTGCTAACTCTTTAGAGATGGACGAGAATACACCACATCCTGTTATCAACCTTATGGAATCTCAAAAGGATGTTGTGGATAAAGGTGGTACTATGCGTTTAGGTGCTTGGGATTGCGATATCGCCGAAGGTAGTATTGCACATAAAGTTTACGGTAAAACAAGTATAAAAGAACGTCACAGACATCGTTTTGAATTTAATGATGACTATAAAGAACAGATTGAAGCGGCTGGTATGAAAGCCACGGGATTAAACCCAGAAACTGGACTTGTAGAAATTGTTGAAATACCAGAACACAATTGGTTTGTTGGTGTACAATATCACCCTGAATATAAAAGTACAGTTGCTAATCCACATCCTTTATTTGTGGCATTTGTAAAGGCAGCATTAAAATACAAGAAGAAAAAATAATATGCCACTTTGGCGTAAAACGAAATTTGGATTGCTTTTTGGGATAGCCAAAACATTAATCAATCAATCGTAGTGTACAAACTAAATTATGGAAGAAAAGAAACTCGATGTTAAATCAATAATAGGATTCGTTCTTATTTTCGGAATCCTGGTGTATATGATGTATCAGAATGCACCATCACCAGAAGAGATTGAAGCACAAAAGAAAGCGGAGCAAGAGCAAGTTGAAGCAGAGAAAAAGAATAGTAAGCAAAACGAAGCTATTGTAACTAATTCAGAAGATTATAGTAGTACACAAGTTGTAGATTCTACACAACGTGCTGCACTTCAAAATAAATTAGGAGCAATATCTTATGCTTCAACACTGCCAGGTTCAGAGTTTACAACTGTAGAGACTGATGTTTTTAGTCTAAAATTTAAAAGAAAAGGTGGTCATTTAGCAGAGGTAAAACTTAAAAAGTTTGTAGACTACGATTCAGTACCTGTCTACCTTGTTAAAGATGATAATAGTGATTTTAATATCACATTTAGCACTTCAGATAGTCGTACGCACAATACTAAAGATCATCCGTTTCAACCAAGTGTAACTAAAAGTGGTGAGAATACAATCGTATCTATGAAGCTTAAATTTTCTGAAACAGAATATTTAGAGTATAGATACGAGTTAAAACCAGATGATTATATGATTGACTTTTCAATCAAGTCTCAAGGTTTAAGCGGTGTGTTTAATACGTCTCAGCCAATTACTTTAGATTGGAAACAAAAAGGAATTAGACATGCTAAGAGTATTAGCTATGAAAACCGCTACACGCGTTTAACATACATGCACGAAGAAGACCGTGTAGAAAAGTTATCCCAAATGGGTAATGATGAAGAAACTGTAGAAGATATAGAGTGGTTATCATACAGACAGCACTTTTTTAGTTCAATTTTAGTTGCTAATGACAAGCCGTTTTCTAAAGCAGAATTAACTTCTCAAAATTTAGTTGAAGACGAAGAAGTAGATTCTCTATATACAAAATTATACACCTCCAAAATTCCTTTAGCATACAATGGTGGTGAGGTAAACAAAAATTTAGGGCTTTACTATGGACCAACCGATGCTGAGGTTTTAAAAGAATATGACAAGAATTTACAAGAAAGTATTCCTTTTGGATGGGGAATTTTTGGATGGATAAACAAAGCTTTATTTATTCCGTTATTTGGTTGGTTGATTGGCTTTTTGCCACATGGTATTGCCATTATAGTAATGACGGTTTTGGTAAAACTATTACTGTCTTTTGTACAGTACAAGCAGTTTTTGTCTCAGGCTAAAATGAAAATTTTAAAACCAGAGTTAGAAGCTATAAGAGAAAAGTACAAAGACAATAAATTAAAAGCGCAGCAAGAAACTATGGCGTTGCAGAGTAAGGCAGGCGCAAGTCCTCTAAGTGGTTGTTTACCGGGTTTAATGCAAATTCCTGTGTTCTATGCCTTGTTTATGTTTTTCCCAACAGCATTCGATTTAAGACAAAAAAGTTTCCTTTGGGCAGATGATTTAAGTTCGTATGATTCTATAGCAGATTTATCGTTCAATATACCACTTTACGGTGATCACGTAGCATTATTCCCAATATTGGCAGCCATTGCTATTTTCTTCTATATGAAGATGACTACAGGTCAGCAAACCGCTATGCAGCCAGCGCCTCAAGAAGGTATGCCAGATATGAGCAAAATGATGAAGTACATGATTTATTTCTCACCAATATTGATGTTAATCTTCTTTAATAATTATGCTTCTGGTTTAAGTTTGTATTACTTTATTTCTAACTTAATTAGTATTGGTATTATGTTAGTAATTAAAAACTACATTATCGATGAGGATAAAGTATTAGCTAAAATAGAAGTAAGTAAGAGTAAGCCTAAAAAACAAAATAAGTTTCAAAGAAAAATGGCTGAAATGATGGAGCAAGCTGAACAACAAAAACAAGCACAGCAAAAACAAAGACGTAAAAAGTAAGCGTGCTTAAATAGTTATTTTAATAAAATTCTAAATTAGCTTTATAAAGTAAAAAACCCAGACAATCGTCTGGGTTTTCTACTACTAACTAAATCAATCAATATAAAAATGAGGTCATCAGCCTCGACTCTTATCTTAAGGTTGTGGTGATAAAATTACTTTGTCAATAACATGAACAACACCATTAATTCCTTGAATATCTATTAACGTTGTTACAATATTACTTACACGACCATTAGGGTCAGTCAATGTAAAACTAGTATTGTCAGCCGTGATGTTTCCGCCAATCGTAGCTACTGTTCCATTAGGTAAACCACTAGATTGTACATTATCACCTACTATGTGGTAAGTCAATACAGCATCAACGGTAGCGGTATCTAAATCTGTTAAGGCATTTAGGTTCAATTCGGCCAATAAAGACACAAAGGCATCATTAGTTGGTGCAAATACTGTAAATGGGCCTGCTTCACTATCAGAGACTGTATTAATATAAGGTACTGTTGGCATACCAGTGTCTGCATAGGCAAGCGCGTCAACTAAAATAGATAACGAAGGATTTGATGTTGCAAATGTTGCAATTGTTGGTAGATCAATAACAGTATCAACAATATGAATAGTACCATTTGTTGCAGTTAAATCTGGCATATCTACAGTAGATTGTCCATTGATTACTACATTATTAGAAGTATTAAAATATAAACTTAAATTTTCTCCATTAGGTCCTGTGGCTGCTACGTTAGTATAGCCAGAACCTGCGTTAACTAAATCTGTAGATGATAGGTTTTGACCAATAATAACGTGATTTAAAAGAATGTTTCTTACTAAGGCTTCTTCAGTTGTAGAGAGATTGTTTAAGTCTAATCCTGTTGCTGTTAGTAGTGCATTAAAAGCATCATTGTCAGGAGCAAAAACGGTGAAAGGTCCTGTGCCTTGTAACGTTGTTACGAGGTCTGTTGCTTCTAAAGCAGCAGCTAAAGAAGTTAAACCGTTCGCTAAGGCTACATCAACAACTGTTGTAGATTGTACACCTGGTCCATTGTTGTCATCGTCGTTACTACATCCAGTAACACCTAAAACCAATAGAAATACTGTCAGTAATTTGAAAGTTTTTGAAATAATTTTCATTTTTTTGAGTTTTTAAATTGTTCAACATTGCACAAACTCGATTAGTTTGTTTAACTAAATTAAAAAATGATTAAACAAAAAGTTTATTTCAGTTTTATTTTTACAATAATTTTAACAATAACATATGCGCAAAAGCCAGTAAATCAATTTGATAAAAACGGTAAACGCCACGGTATTTGGACGAAGAACTACCATAAGACCGATGAAAAGCGATACGAAGGTCAATTTATTCACGGCAAAGAGGTTGATACCTTTAAGTATTACACACTTTCTAATGGTAAAAGCGTACTAAGTGCTACAAAGGTTTTTAATCTAAAAGACAGTTTATCTGATGTGAAATTTTTCACCTCTAAAGGAAAAGTCATTAGTGAAGGAAAAATGAACGGTAAGCGTTACATTGGGCAATGGGTGTTTTATCATAGAGACTCTTCGGCAAAAATGATTGTAGAAAATTATAATGATGATGGTAAACTGGAAGGAGCTAGAACGGTGTTTTACGAAAACGGTTTGGTGGCAGAAGAGACGTACTATACTAATGGTAAATTAGAAGGACATTGCAAATGGTTTTCCGAAAGCAATTTACTTTTAAGAGAATCGGTATATAAAAATGGAGAACGTAATGGCAAGACCATTAATTATGATGCAAGTGGAAATAAAGTTTCCGAAGGTGAATATACCAAAGATTTAAAATCAGGAATTTGGAAGTATTACGAATCCGGAAAACTCAAAAAAGAAATAGACCACACCAACAACAAGGTTATAAAAAAATACAAATAGTTTTAAACTATAAATAATATAGTTTTTAGGAATAGCAGTCTGTATTGGATTGCTATTTTTATTTGTAATTTTGCCGAAGTTTTTCGGACAAAGACATTACTCATTACTTTGTGAGCATCGACTTCAAGGAAAGGATGCATCCATAAAAAAGAGTAAAATGGAAATCAGGTCAATTAATATGAAAAGAGTAATAGTAGGACTTTCGGGTGGTGTAGATTCTAGCGTTGCAGCATATCTTTTAAAAGAGCAAGGCTACGAAGTTATTGGCTTGTTTATGAAAAACTGGCACGATGATTCTGTAACCATTTCAGATGAATGTCCTTGGTTAGAAGATAGCAACGATGCGATGTTGGTAGCGGATAAATTAGGTATTCCTTTTCAAACAGTTGATTTGAGCGTTCAGTACAAAGAACGTATTGTAGACTATATGTTTAACGAATACGAAAAAGGACGCACACCAAATCCTGATGTGTTGTGTAATCGCGAAATTAAATTTGATGTTTTCATGGATATAGCCATGGACTTAGGCGCAGATTACGTGGCTACAGGACACTATTGTCGTAAATCTACAATCGAAAAAGACGGTAAAGAAATTCATCAGCTGTTAGCCGGAAAAGATAATAACAAAGACCAGTCTTACTTTTTATGTCAGTTATCGCAAGATCAATTGGCAAAAGCGTTGTTTCCAATTGGTGAATTGACCAAGCCAGAGGTTAGAGAAATTGCTAAGGCTCAAGATTTAATAACTGCAGAGAAGAAAGACTCACAAGGCTTATGTTTTATTGGTAAAGTTAGACTTCCGGACTTTTTGCAGCAGCAGCTTAAACCAAAAGAAGGAGTCATTGTTGAGGTTGAGGATTCTCTTAAAATTTATAACCAAGAGCAACCAGAGTTTACTTCAAAAGAAGGTGAATTGGCATATTTAGCCAAAAAGCCAGAGTACACATTATCTGATGGAAAAGTAGTAGGCAAGCATCAAGGTGCACATTACTTTACTAAAGGACAACGTAAAGGTTTAGCAGTTGGTGGTACCAAAGAACCATTATTCGTCATTGAAACTGATGTTGAAGAAAACGTAATTTACACAGGTCAAGGTAAAAACCATCCTGGTTTATTACGAAACGTACTCTTTGTGTCTAATGATGAATTGCACTGGATTCGTGAGGATTTAGCCTTAAACGAAGGTGAAACTATGGATGTGATGGCAAGAATACGTTACAGACAACCTTTAGAAACAGCAACACTACATAAAGTCGCTTCAGGATTGTATGTGGAATTCGAAAACAAACAATCTGCTATTACCGAAGGTCAATTTGTAGCTTGGTATAACAACGATGAGTTGTTAGGCTCAGGTGTGATTTCATAAAGTTGTCAAGTGTTCACTTGAGGGATGTTTCTAATTTGGGTTTAACCAGTTTTAACACTAATTCCGTAAATTGCAATAAAAAGCAATGTTTAGAAAAGTTATTCTCTTTTTAATAGTCTTCTATTCAATAAATAGCTACGCACAAGAAGATGCTTGGGTTTATCTTACCGACAAACCTAATGAAGCTGCCGCTTTAGCAAATCCAATTTCCATACTTACTCAGAAAGCGTTAGACCGAAAACAAAATCATGGCATTGCTATCGATGTTAGAGATGTGCCAGTACATGAACCATATATTACAACGCTGAAAAGTCAAACAGGCATTACAGTAGTGGCAAAATCTAAATGGTTTAATGCTGTACATGTCAGAGGAACAGAAACCGATATTTCAGCATTACTAAATCTGAGTTTTGTAGATAGTATCGACTTTGCCGATAATGGATTGGATTTAGGTTCACGTTCAGCAGCACTTCAGGATAAATTAAATATTGAAGACGAGAGCATTGTGTTTACCTATGGTGATACACAAAATCAGGTAGAAATGATTAATGTAGATGATTTGCATTTGGCAGATTATACAGGTGAAGGTATTACCGTTGCTGTTTTAGATGCTGGTTTTCCAAACGTTAATACCATGTCAGCTTTTCAACGTTTACGAGATAATGGAGATTTGCTAGACGGCTACGATTTTGTAAACCGAACAGATGCGGTTTATGATAATGTTGCCAGTTCTCATGGTACACGTGTATTGAGTACTATGGCAGCATTTGTTCAAGATGAGTTTGTGGGAACAGCTCCAGATGCATCTTATTATTTGTTTATCACCGAAGATGCTACTGGCGAAAATCCAGTAGAAGAAAGTTATTGGGTAGAAGCTGCCGAACGGGCTGATAGCCTGGGTGTCGATTTAATCAATACCTCTTTGGGTTATACGGAATATGATAATCCGAATTACAATTATACACCTGCAGATATGAACGGTCAAACCGCTTTTATAACTAAAGGTGCTACTATTGCTTCTGAAAAAGGGATTTTAGTAGTTGTGAGTGCCGGAAATTCTGGTGCCACAACTTGGCAAACCATAAGTGCACCAGCGGATTCTCCAGATGTGTTAGCTGTTGGAGCGGTAGATGCTAATGGAGATTATGTGGCATTTAGTTCACAAGGTAGTGCTGCACAAGTCGGTTACCAGAAACCAGACGTTGTTGCTCGTGGTGGAGCTGCTTATGTGGTTAGTGAAAATGATGTCATTACACAAAATAATGGGACATCGTTGAGTGGTCCTATTTTATGTGGTGGTATTGCCTCCTTATGGCAAGCTGTACCAGAATTGTCACCAACAGAGGTGATGGATTTTGTGAGACAATCGGCTTCGCAATACACCATGCCAGATGATTTTTTAGGATATGGCATTCCAGATTTAGCATTAGCAAGAACTTTAGGAGTAGAAGAGGAGGTTTTGAATAGTTTTAGCGTTTATCCGAATCCTGTGAAAGATGAATTAAAATTCAATATACCTGTTGAAAGTAATCCTCTAAAAATTACCATTTACACTTCGTTAGGTCAGGAAGTGAAAGCAGTGATGTTAAGCCAGAATGTTTCCAATATTAACGTGGCGAATTTATCATCTGGAATTTATGTGATGACAATTTCTACAGAACGTCAATCCAAAACATTGAAGTTTATTAAGGAATAGAACTGAGCGTCGCTTCTAGTGATTCTGAAGCATGAGAAACCTTTAGGTTCAGCGTAGCTAAATTTTATCGAGAAGTTTTGATATGAGAATAGTTCTCGATACAAATTTTATTCCTATCGTCATAAAATCCACTCGAACTGACGACTGAGTTCATTTAATACATTACGTCAGTTCTAGTGTTTTTAATCGATTGAAATGAGATTGAAAATGTATCGAGAACCTTCCTAACCGAGATTTCTCGATAAACAAACTTGAGCTTGCCACTCGAATTGAAGACTAAGGTTTCAATTTAATATGTCACGTCACTTCGAGTGATCCTGAAGTATGAAGGATTGTATCGAGAAGTATTATGAACTAGAATTGTATCCAGAAGTTTTATATTTATAAAATGAAACAATCTTATGTTTACATTCTAAAATGTTCTGATGATTCTTACTATACAGGAATCACTTCTAATCTTCAAAAACGAATTAATGAACATAAAATAGGTTTACATAAAGATAGTTATACATACAGTCGTAGACCTTTGAAAATGGTGTTTTATGCAGAGTTTACTGATGTTAACTTAGCCATTAAGACTGAAAAGCAAATAAAGAATTGGTCTAGAGCTAAAAAAGAAGCTTTGATTAATGGCGAATTTGATAAACTACCTAATCTAGCAAAGAAGAGTTTTGACTCCTGATTTGTTCTCGATACGATTTGCTCGCACACTCACAAATCACTCGAACTGACGATTAAGATTTTATTTTTATGCATTGCGTCACTTCGAGTGCTCCTGAAATATGAAGGATTGTATCGAGAAGTCTTGCTACCGAAATAGTTCTCGATATAAATTTTATTCCTACCGTCATAAAATCTACTCGAACTGACGGCTAAGGTTTCATTTTGATATGTTACGTCAGTTCGAGTGTTTTTAATCGATTGTAATGAGATTAAAAATGTATCGAGAACGCTTTCAATATTTCAGCATCTTTTTGCATAACTTTACCCTATAAATTTTAAAATTCATGGCAAACAGAATCACAGAACTTTTCAATATACAATACCCAATCGTACAAGCAGGTATGATCTGGAATAGCGGTTGGCGACTCGCCTCAGCAGCAAGTAAATCAGGCATTTTAGGTTTAATAGGTGCAGGCTCAATGTATCCAGATGTGTTGCGCGAGCATATCCAAAAATGTAAAGTTGCAACCGACAAACCTTTTGGAGTGAACGTGCCAATGCTATATCCAAACATTGAAGAAATTATGGATATCATTGTTGAAGAAGGAGTAAAGATTGTTTTCACTTCTGCCGGAAATCCCAAAACATGGACCAGTTGGTTACAAGAGCGAGGCATTACTGTGGTACATGTGGTGAGTAGTGTAAAGTTTGCATTAAAAGCTCAAGCAGCAGGAGTTGATGCTGTGGTTGCTGAAGGTTTTGAAGCCGGAGGACACAATGGTAGAGACGAAACTACCACGCTCACTTTAATCCCAATGGTAAAAGAACACTTAGAAATTCCATTAATTGCCGCAGGTGGTATTGCCACTGGAAAAGCCATGTTAGCTTGTATGGTTTTGGGAGCCGATGGAGTACAGGTTGGTAGCCGTTTTGTGGCGAGTGAAGAGTCTTCTGCGCACCAAGATTTTAAACAAGTTGTGGTGGATGCTAAAGAAGGCGATACACAATTGACCTTAAAAGAACTTGCACCTGTAAGATTAGTAAAAAACAAGTTTTTTAACGACCTACAAGAGTTGTATAAAACCACACCAACATCAGAGCAACTCAAAGAACTTTTAGGACGTGCCAGAGCCAAACGTGGCATGTTTGAAGGCGATTTGGATGATGGCGAACTAGAAATTGGGCAAATCGCAGGATTAATCCACGATATAAAGCCTGTTGCAGATATTGTAAACGACATGATAACTGAGTTTGAGCAAGCGAAAAAGCAGGTGGCTTTACTCTAAAAATACGTAACGTTACGTATTGACTTACTGGTTTAAAAATACGAACTTCGCTTATCGGTGGATATAAATTATTGAAACAGATTCATATCCAAATCGTTAGGGCAAATTAAAACAATGATAGAAAAGCCACAAATATTGACTCTTAATTTGACCGACAAGTCAAATGATACTCTTGCAGACAAAGGTTACAATATATATCGAGGAAGTCTAGGTAAATTAGTTGACACGAAGAATGAAAAATACAAGTTTAAGTATCACTTATTGAACTATGATTTCCCTGCAAATTCTCACGAATATGATATTGTTATAATTGATTTCTCAAATGAGGAAGTAATTGATTATAATAAATCAGATAATGAAAGAAGTGAAAATAAAACTGAAAACAATACGTACTTATTATGTAAATATCCACAAACAATTTTTGACCCAAGAGGTCTTTCCTCTCACGCTTTTGTTAAAGAAATCAGGGAAATTTTAAAAAAGGACTGTTTAATAATAGTCTTCCAAAATGAATCAGTTGATATTGAGTACAAAATAGTTGAAGAAAACGGAGATAGACCAATTCCTAAAGGAACTCAAGAGGCAAACTTTTATGAGTTAGTTCCTAATTTTTATTTCGAACAAAATAAAATTGGTAAAGAAACCAAAGTAATTTCTAACAATGGAGAACTAACTTCCTTTTTAGAAAAATTCAACAAAGACTTCACGTACGAAAACACATTTTATCACCCTAGAATATGGGATAATGACGAAAAAATTCCCGACCCAAGGTTTTATCCCTTAATTCTAAACTTAAATAACGAAATAGTCTCTTATGTATACTTTACAGAGAAATTTGGAGTTTTCATTTTTCCTGTTCTAGAGGATAATTCTAATTTTTTATTAGGCTTTTTAGAAACAATAGCACCAAGTTTACAACCTAAACTTTTCCCCTATTCTAGTAAAAATAAATGGACAGAATCCACTGATTATGCCCTGCCTAATCAGTTAAGGCTAATCGAAGAAAGGAAAAAGATTGAATTGGACTTCAAAAAATCATTGGAAGTAAAAGACAAAGAAATAAATGCGAACAATGATAAATATTCATTCTTACACAAAATTTTAACAGCAACTGGAGATGAATTGGTTACATCAGTAATTCAATTTTTAGAATGGTTGGGTTTCGAAAATATTATAGATATGGACACCCAAACCGATGGGCTAAAGGAGGAAGATATACAAATCGAAAATAACAAAGGTCTATTGGTTATTGAAGTAAAAGGTATTGGAGGAACTTCTAAAGATTCTGAATGTAGTCAAATATCAAAGATTAAATATCGCAGAGCGAAAGAACGAGGTAAATTTGATGTTTTCGGACTTTATATTGTTAATCATCAAAGACATATCCCTGCAAAGCAAAGGGAAAACCCACCATTCACAAAAGAACAAATTGAGGATTCCATAAATGATGAAAGAGGGTTATTGACAACTTGGTCGTTGTTTAACCTATATTTCGATATTCAAAACGATATACTAACAAAGGAGGAAGCAAGGGAAATAATTTATAATTATGGTTTAATTTCATTTATACCTCAGGACATAACCCTAATTGATACAATAAAAGAAACTTTTCTAAAAGGAGAAGTATTCATTTTAAATGTAGATAATATTAATATAAAAACCGGAGATACTCTTTACATTGAGAAAAACTCAAAGTTCTATAAGCTAACAATTCTTGAAATCAAACTTGACGACAAAATTGTGACTGAAATTAACAAAGGAGAAGTTGGAATAAAGGGAAATATAAAAGTAAGTAAGAACTCTAAAGTTTGGATTAAAAACTTACCCTAACAACGTTTATAAAAAATAGCGGTTTAGGTGTCTAAACGAAAGATAAATAATAAATAAAGGTTGCCTATAATCCTAAAATTTCGTGCTTGAGAGCCCGCTACTTTTTATATACAAAACCGATAAGCCTCACTCATATCAAGAGGAAATAATCTTTAAACCTAAACCCAAAACCACTACCTTCGCGGTATGGTTTTAAGCAACTACACTAAAGAATTTCAATACAACCTAAAACTGGCATCACCAGTAATGTTAGGCATGCTTGGGCATACCTTTGTGAGCTTTGTAGATAATGTTATGGTTGGGCAATTGGGCTCGGCAGAATTGGCAGCTGTGTCTTTGGGTAATAGCTTTATTTTTATTGCCATGTCTTTGGGTATTGGCTTTTCTACAGCCATTACACCTTTGGTAGCGGAGGCAGATACAGAGCAAAACTTCGTTAAAGGGAAATCGGCTTTTAAGCATGGGTTTTTCTTGTGTACGGTTTTGGGTATCCTTCTGTTTTTATTAGAGTTGCTAGCCAAACCGCTTATGTATGTTATGGATCAGCCAGAAGAAGTGGTAGAGCTCGCTATTCCGTATTTAGATTTGGTGGCTTTTTCGTTGGTGCCGCTTATCGTGTTTCAGGCGTTTAAGCAGTTTAGCGATGGCATGTCTTTAACCAAATATCCAATGTATGCCACGTTGGTGGCTAATATTCTCAACGTAGCCATTAACTATGTGCTTATTTTTGGGAAATTTGGGTTTCCACAAATGGGTATTGTAGGTGCGGCTGTTGGGACTTTGGTGTCGCGTTTTGCGATGTTGTTTTTCTTATGGTGGTTGTTAGCCAAGCGTCACAGGTCTAGAGCGTATGTGACCAATATTAAATTCTTTAAACTGAGTAAACAACCTCTAAAAAAGCTCACCAACTTAGGTCTGCCTAGTGCGATGCAGATGTTTTTTGAGGTGGCTATTTTTACAGCTGCTATTTGGCTTAGTGGACTGTTGGGTAAAAATGCACAGGCAGCTAATCAGATTGCACTCAACTTATCATCCATGACCTTTATGGTGGCTATGGGACTGAGTGTTGCGGCTATGGTGCGTGTTGGTAATCAAAAAGGCCTAAAGGATTACAAAAACCTAAAACGCATTGCAGAATCTATCTTTTTTGTTGGGTTTATTTTTGCTGTCATTTTTGCGTTGTTGTTTGTGGTTTTTCATAAAGCGTTACCAGATTTGTATGTGGATTTAGACGATCCTGCCAATGCCATGGACACAGCTGAGGTGGTTAAAATTGCAGCGACTTTATTACTGGCTTCGGCAGTGTTTCAAATTAGTGATAGTCTACAAGTTATTGCGCTTGGTGCACTTCGTGGTTTGCAAGATGTTAAGATTCCGACCATCATCACTTTTATTTCGTATTGGGTGATTGGTTTTCCGATTAGTTATTATTTAGGTAAAGAAGACGCTTATGGTAGTTTAGGTATTTGGCTAGGCTTATTGGCAGGCTTAAGTGCTGCGGCTTTATTGCTGTTTATTCGTTTTCATTTTTTGACGAAGAAGTTGATTTCTGAAATTATATAAATTGCGAGTATCATAAGAAATTGTTCAATTTAAGTTAACTAACGATTTTAAAAACTATAAATTTGTTTTTACGAAAGAGACTTAAATCATATATAGATTAAAAGATTATTTAAAGCATAAAAAAAATAAAATGAAAATTAAACATACTTGTATTATAATTCTAGTTTCCTTATTTTTTATTAACTGTTCAAAAGAAGATTCTAAACCCAATGCAATAGTAGATTCAATATCTTCAACTCAAACTTTTATTGGAGATACATTAACTTTGATGGGACAAAATTTAGACGAAATAAGTAACCTGTATTTATCTAACGGAAGTGTTGATGTTCCTAGTAATCAGCCAACTATAATAAGTAGAACTAATACTGAAATTCAGTTCGTAATGCCAGAATTATATCATGAAGAAGTAACTCTTTATTTTAATGGAGGTGATTCATCAATTGATTTAGAGCTTAAAGGCTTTATCCCATTTTCTAGAAGAAATTTTATGGAAGGTCCTTATCGAGAAGGCTTTGGTTTAATGAAGTTGGGGCAAGTAGTTAATGATGATTTGTCTTTTTTTATTCCTGAAGACTCAGGGCTGTTAAAAGCAACAAATAGATTAGATGAGCAGGAGATGATTTCGAGTTTTAATAATAAAAAAGTTGTAGATTGTCATTTTTTTAATGAAGAAAGAGGCTGGATTGTTACTGTTTTGTCAACAGTATCAGGGTTTTATACGTACAATTTTTACTTTACAGAGGATGGAGGGGATTCGATAAGCTTGGAGCATTCAATCAATGGTGATGACGTGGAGATAAATGCTAATGGCGGAATTCGTTCAGTTCATTTTATAAACGAAAACCTGGGTTATATTTATACTGGTAATCAAATCATTAGATTTAGCAATGGTGTTTTTGAGAATATGGCAAATATTTACTCAGAAGTAGAATACGACTATTACTCCAGCTATAGAGAACCAGAAATAACTAATAATGGTATAGTTTATCTATACAAAGCAGGTTCTATTAACAATATGACTATAACTCGTATAGAAAATAACATAGTATCTCAAATAACGACTGATGGCATTATACAAAAGGTAAAGTTTTTAGATAATAATTTAGGATATTATTATACTTGGGATAACAAGGTGTTCAAGACGATAGACAGTGGAGTCACTTGGAATGAATTAAATATAACTAATAATATTACCACTGATGATAATCGGATTTATCAGAGTTATAGATATTCTTTTATAGAAGAAAATCAAATCATAAGATATAGGGCATATAATTATAGTAATCACGTAACTTGGAGATATGAATATCATATAAGTTCTGATCAAGGACTTACATGGAATACATGTTTAGCATTGCCCTATATATACGAAAATGTCTATTTGACTAATATAAATGATGGTTTTGGTTTAGCGGTTGGAGATGGAAACTCATCAAGATATTTTAAGTTTATCAAATTTACAGATTGAACTTGGTCTCAAAAAAGTTGATTACATATATTGTTAGTTAGAAAATATCAGAAACTTAATTGGTCGGAAAATCCAAAACTTACAGAACTAAGAGTAGGGGTTAAAGAATTATATCGAGAAGTCTTGTTGTCTAAATTGTTCTCGATACTATTTTTATTCGCTATCGCAACTAAAATTCACTCGAACTGACGAGAGATCTAAAAGGCACTTTGTTAATTTATCATTAAACATTAAGCTTTAATTATGGCATGGCTTGATAAATTAAAGAAATGCATTACTTTTGCACCCAATTAAAAAATTACACATGGCAACTAACAGAACATTTACAATGTTAAAGCCAGATGCTGTTGAAAAAGGACACATTGGCGCAATATTAGAAAAAATTACAGCTTCAGGATTTAGAATCGTAGCAATGAAGTTAACTCAAATGACTAAGGCAGATGCTGAGGAATTTTATGGTATCCACAAAGAGCGTCCATTCTTTGGTGAATTAGTTGAGTATATGACACGTGGCCCAATCGTTGCAGCAATCTTAGAAAAAGACAACGCTGTTGAAGATTTTAGAACTTTAATTGGTGCTACAAATCCTGCGGATGCAGCAGAAGGTACTATCCGTAAGTTATATGCAGCTTCTATTGGTGAAAACGCTGTACATGGTAGTGATAGTGATGAAAACGCTGCTATTGAAGGTGCGTTTCACTTTGCTGGTAGAGAGATGTTCTAAGAACAGACACTTTATATAAAATTGAAAAAGACCATCTGTAAGGATGGTCTTTTTTTGCTTTGTGATTATATAAATAGGTAAGGTTAGATAATTATTTATAGTTATTGTTGGTGATGGTTTTTATTCATTATAGGGATCCATTATATTAATCGCATTATGACCTTCTTTTTTTTCACTGTCCATTTGTTCTGGATTTATAAAAGCAATTATTTCATTAGAAACAATCGTATTATCTTCTAATTCCAATTTATAACGTAGCGTTGTTTTAAAACTTCCCTTAAAAATTGGTTGCACAAACTCCCAATATTCGTCTGAACCAAGTGTAATTGTATGATAACTATTTCCACACCAGCTAGATGGAAGATAAGTGATTTCAGTCCATAAGCCAACTTTAGATTTAACTTCTGCTTTTATGTCAAGTCGACTATCTTGAGCGGATAAATCAACATTTTTATCAGTAGTATTAATTAAATAAAGTGTATGGCCAATATTGTTTTTATAAACTTTTTGTAGTTCATTTTCGCTCAAATAAAGTCCAAACAATCCTTTTTCAAACTTCCCATTGTTGGGTTTAGCAATATTCTCTGAATGTGCTTCACCATTTGATTTTTTAGCATTTTTTTCACTGCTAAATGCATAACAATTACCTCTTAATTGGAAATCAATATCTAAACTATCTAAATGCTTTAAGCTGTCAATTTCAATTTTTGGTTTTCTGTTATAAGCAATTCCATTTGATATATCAACTTTTCTTTTGCAATGGGAGAAACAAATCAGTCCAATTATTATTAGTATGACTTTCAGTATTTTTTTCATTTTGATTTTGTCGAATTTACTATCAACGTAATTGTATAAGATTTGTTGTGTGTCTAAGCACACAATTTAGCAAACACAAACTGAATAGAAAATCCGCGAGGATTTTCAGAAGTAGGCGAGAACAAGCAATTACTTATAGTCATTGTTGTAACCAGTGCTTTATTCAATGTATTTATAAAATTTAATATTTTCATTAGTCAAATCTAATTTTACTAATCCGCTTCTAATTCCCATATAAACATTTTCATTGTCAACTACAGCGATTGAATTAGGATATAAACTATACCAAAAAGTATTTTCAAAAATCAACTTTTTTTCAAAATTCTCAACCACATAAAAATTCTGATGAGTAGCAATTAATAATTTATTTCCATAAATAGTAAAAGCCTCTGGTGCATCGTCAAATTCCATTATGTTTTCGTAGTTAAAATTCTCTCCGTTTCTTATTAATTCGAAAATTGCTCCTCCGCTATATGATAGATGGGCAAGTCCTTCAATAAAATAGACTTTGTTATTAAATTCAAAAATGAATTTGATATTTCCTTGTTTTATTTCTATTTCATTTTTTTCTTTTTCGTTAGGAACGAATGATAATTTTCCACCCCATTCTCCTCGATTAATTCCGATTAATTTTCCTCCATCTATTTTTAATTCCGCTGTATTTCTTTCTTTTACTTTTTCGATATTCAGTTTATTGTTTATGATTTTTACGCCAAATTCATTTCGAGCGTGATTTAATACTCTCCATTTTTTAGTACTGACTTTTGGTATTTCAGTTTCGACAAAGTTTTTTGGAATATCAACTTGAATTTGACTACAAGCAGTCAAGTTTATAAGTAGAAAAAGAATTATTAAAATTTGGTTCATCGTTTTTTCTCGCATTGGTTACAACGTGTTTGTGTATGGTTAGTTGCGTGTTTTAGCAACTAATTTAGCAAACAAATCACAAATAGAAAATTCCAGCGGAATTTTCGTAAGTCGGCAGTGAACTAGCAATTAATTATAAACGTTGTTGGCAGTAGTTTTTTAATTCGGGTAAATTTTTCTTTTATAGAAAAGATAAGATAAAATCAACATTATTATACCTCCGAAAAGTGAAATATACATTGTCATTCTATATTTCTGTTCATATTCCTCTTTGTTCAATAAAACTTGACTTCCGTTTTCTATTTGTATCAGGTCAATATTAATCGATTCCGTGTTGCTGTTTTTCTTGAAATAAACGACGATAGAATCATCAACTTTGATTTTGTTTATCAAGTCTTGATATTTTTTAGAATATCTATATACACCTAATTTTTTATTATAATCTTTTAGTAAAAGATAAAAGCATTCAGACCCGTTGTTATTCAAGTCCAAACCTTTTTCTTTAACGACACTTGAAACTTTGGAATATTCATTTAACTCAATGTTTTGTTTAGTAAAACTTATGTAAGAAAAAAATAATATCCATAGAGAAAGTAAGAAAATGAAAATTGAAATAAGTGTTCTCTTTATGCTATTCTTCATTCAAAAGTTTCAGTTTCTGTTGAGTTTTTAAATTACTGCCAACAATATAATATTCGTAATACGTATATCCATATTATATTTGCACCAGAAAGGTAGCTATAATTTCCTCACTAAACTTTAGCTACCTTTTGTTCATGAGTAAATCATGTGTTAATCCACTTTCTTTTTCGCCACAAACGTCCCATTAGGTTGTATAAACTTAACCTGGTCTATTTTACCATCGGTTTCTACAAACTCAATTTTAAAACCTTCTAATACTTTAAAATTAAACTTGTGCAATGCTGTTGGTATCAACTCATATTCTGGTTGTCCTGGCACAAACACATAGAGTACATTTTCGTCTTTTATATACGTTTTAATCTTTGTACCCATTAAATCGTAAGTGCCAACATATTGCTCTAAGGTTTTGGCATCTACGTCTAAGGTATTTGGTGTACGCTTAAAGGCAATAGCATCTGTCATTTGCTCAATATCAGCTTTAAGAAAATCGATATCTCCTGTTGTGTTTGTGGTAAAGGTTACTTTTAAGGCATTGCCTATTTGTGTAGTGTCTGCTTTGCCTTCAGTATAATCTATAAGCTCAAAGGTGTCGTAATGGTAATGGTGTATGTAAATTTTATCACCATCTAAGGTGGCAAACAAGCTGTCGTTTTCTACTACAATATCAAACTTACCATAGCCTTTGTGTTCATAAGTGCCTGTATAATCCATTTTGGTATGCGATGGTCTTGTGCCTTTTACATTACCAGACTTGTCTAAATCTTCGGTGTCTTTTTTAGCTTTTAGTGCTTTTTCTATAGTCTCTTTATGCTCTTTTGCCCATTCAGTTTTATTAACCTTTAGCATATGGTCTGCAGCGATGTTTCTAACAAGCTTTGGTATTGCAGAGCCATTTTGGTTGGTTAACACCACAATACCTAAACTATCGGTTGGATACAATGCTACACTTGCAGAAAACCCATCGATATTACCACCATGTTCTACCATATAATGCCCTTTGTATGAATGTAAAAACCACCCATAACCATAATTAGAGAATTGTACATCTGGCAGTTCATCACTTGGAAAACCACCTGAGACTGCCATTTGAGAGCTCATGGCTTCTTTTACATAAGCTTCAGAGATCACTTGAGTGTCTCCAAACTTGCCTTTGTTAATCCAGGTGATTAACCACTTGCTCATGTCATTAACACTACTGTTAATACTACCTGCAGGTGACATACCAGCAATATCGTAGTAGTCCATTTTTTTAATGTTTCGATCGTCATCTAATCGGTAGCCAATGGCTGTATTTGTACCATTTTTCATACCATCAATCATGGTCTTAGAACGGTTCATGCCTAAGGGTATAAAGAATTTGTCTTCAATATTTTTTTCCCAGCTTTCGCCTGTAATTTTTTCGGTAATAACACCTTGCAATAAAAACCCAAAATTGTTGTAATACCATTGTTGGCGCACACCTGTAAACGGTTCGTGGTATTGTATACGTGCTACCAACGAGTCTTTATCGTGCGAAGGGAAAAAGTACCAAGAACCATCGTGTCTTGGCAAACCTGTACTGTGACGCATCAAATCTTTAATAATGATGTTGTTGTTCATGTCATTATTATAAAATCTTAAGTCTGGTACATATTTAATTGGGCTGTCGTCAAAAGATAGTTTTTCGTCTTCTCGCAGAATGCCAAGTAAAGCAGACGTAAAAGCTTTTGTAGATGAGCCAATAGCAAACAAGGTATTAGCATCTGCAAGAACTTTGTTTTCGTAGTCTGAATAGCCAAAACCTTTGGCATAAATAACTTTATCGCCTTCTACAATGGCAACTGCAAAACCTGGTGCTTTTGTAGATTCTAATACAGAGTTGAACTGCTTTTCGATACCCTTAAGACGTTTGTCGGTTTGTGCTGAGACAAAGGATAGGAATGTGATTAGGGCAACGACGAGAAATCTGGTTTTCATTTTTTGATTGGTTTTTGGTTTTAAACTTTAGTTGAAATTCGTCAGTTCGAGTGGTTTTTCATTATGGCAATAATGAAAAATTATATCGAGAATAGAATTTCTTTGATAAACCTTTTTCTCGATACATCAAGAAGCAAACATCTTGACACTCGAACTGACGGTTTATCTTGTTAGCTATTTAGTTAGTAGTAAAACGGCTCTCTAAGTTACTGAATTTTAAGGGGAATTTTCAGGAAATTACAATTCGTCATTAAAAAGTGACAATTCGGTAATTGCTATTTTAAAAAGCTAGTGTTGCGTAGGATATTTGTACCGTAATTATAAAACATCAATCAAAACATCATGAACACACTAGTAAAAATCGTAGTAATATTGGTCTTAAGCTTAACAGGACATCAGGTTAGTGCACAAACCAATTTTGAAAAAGGAATGGCCAAAGCTTTTGAACTTTGGGAAGCAGGTAAATGGGATGAAGCCGAAAATATGTTTGAGCGCATTTCAAACGCTGAAGAAAAAGAGTGGCTGCCAAACTACTACATAGCACAAATGAATAGCTTAAAAAGCTGGAATGAAAAGGACGAAACCGTTTTAAAAGCACAGTTGAAAAAAGCACAAGAGCATTTAGATATTGCAATGGCCAGAAGCGAAGACAATGCAGAATTGTTGGTAATGCAAGCTCAGGTATATACCAATTGGGTGGCTTTCGATGGTGCTACTTATGGCATGAAGTATGCTGGCAAGGTTGCCGAACTATACGCTAAAGCAGTGAAGTTAGATCCAACAAATCCCAGAGCAGCATATTGTAAGGCAGATTGGGGAATGGGAAGCGCTAAATATTTTGGTCAGGATACAGAACCATTCTGTAAAGAAATTGAAGCATCAATAGAACTTTTTGATACCTTTAAGCCAGAGAGTGATTTTCATCCTAATTGGGGAAGAGAGCGTGCAGAACAAGTATTAGCTGAGTGTAAAGAATAAGTTATTTTAATATTTATGTCAACGTCAATTAAAAATATCATAACCACCTTTTTTATTGGATGTATAGTTTTCGTCATTGGAACTTACATGACTACTGGGTTTGATTTTAAAAGTGTTAATCAGTTTTTAATCTACTTTGGCATATATCTCTACACGTTTGTAATTAGCTATGTAAATACGCTGGTATTTGAATATTTAAAGAAACGAAGCTACAAAACCTACGATAGTATTAAACGCTTTGTGTTGGGTATATTTAGTAGTACAGTAGTAACCTTGATAACCATTTTTGTACTTAGAGTATTTGTTGAGGTGGTTATTTTTGGTGATTCGTTAGATCACTTTTTAGAAACCGAAACATGGTATGGTTATTCGTTTGGGTTGTGGATTACGCTGACTATTGTAACCGTATTTTATGTTATATACTTCTACAACCGTTTTCAGAAGAATAAAATAAAAGAGCAAAAGGTTATTGCAGGTGCTGCCAGTGCCAGATTTGATGCCTTAAAAAATCAGTTAGATCCACATTTTCTATTTAATAGTCTTAATGTACTAACCAGTTTAATTGAAGAAAATCCCGATAGCGCGCAGAAGTTTACAACAGCATTGTCTAAAGTGTATCGCTATGTTTTAGAGCAAAAAAATAAAGAATTGGTAACGGTAGATGAGGAATTGAATTTTGCCCGAACGTACATGTCGCTTTTAAAAATGCGATTTGAGGACAGCATCATTTTTGAAATACCAGATAAGGCTTCAAATCCTGAAAGTAAAGTTGTGCCTTTATCACTACAATTATTGTTAGAAAATGCTGTAAAGCATAATATGGTAACCTCTAGTAAGCCATTGCACATTAAAATTTATGAAGATGGAAATCACTTAGTAGTGATGAACAATCTTCAGCCAAAACAAATTGTAAAGAAGAGTAGTGGTGTTGGTTTAGAAAACATAAAGCAGCGTTATCAGCTTCTTACAGAACGAAAAGTTTACATCAATCAAAGAGAGAAGGATTTTGCAGTTGCAATTCCGATGCTCACAAAACAAGTATCAATCATGAGAACAGCACAAAAATCAAAAGAGCGTCTTAACGACGACTATGTGAGAGCTCGCAAACGAGTAGATGAGCTAAAGGCTTTCTACTATAGTTTAATATCGTACGTATTTGTTATACCATTTTTAATTTTCATTTGGTATAGATATTCGCAACATACCATTCAATGGTTTTGGTTTCCAGTATTTGGATGGGGAATTAGTTTAGCATTTCAAGCCTATCGTGTATTTGTAGATAATGGTGCTTTAGGTGCTAAGTGGGAACAACGCAAAATTGAAGAGTATATGCGTGAGGAAGATGATAAAAACCGTTGGAATTAAAATTAAAAGTTATGCAAGATCAGAATTTAAATTATATAAAGGCCAAACGCAGAGTTGAAAAAGAGAAAGGGTTTTACACACACCTTATCATTTACTTTTTAGTAAACACAGTACTTACTGTAGTAAAAGTTTGGGGAGATTTCAATAGTTGGGACAGCTTTGTTGATGCGTTTTTAACCATTAACGTTTTAAGTTCCTGGACTATTTGGGGAGTGTTTTTAATCTTACATTTTGTGTCCTATAAGTTTGGTACAAAATGGGAAGAACGCAAGATTGAAGAATACATGAAAAAAGAATTGTCTAACGATTCACATTAAAAAATTAAAGAGATGGAAAAATATAGTTTAGAACCTTATAAAGATAAAGATGAGGTTTCAGATTTTAGAAAAGAAGAAGCATATTTAAGAGCAAAGAAAAAGGTAGACGCCTTAATTGGGTTTTACTGGCATTTTGCAGTTTATGTTGTGGTCAACGTATTTTTAATTTTGATAATAGGACTTAACTCAGAGCAAGGTTTTAGGGGTTTTGGTCCATATGCTACAGCGGTTTTTTGGGGTATTGGATTAGTGTTTCACTTTATAGGTGTGTTTGGTCCAGATTTCTTCTTTGGTAAAGACTGGGAAAAGCGCAAGCTTAAAGAATTTATGGATAAAGAAGACCGTAACTGGGAGTAGCTACCAATAAAGAAAGAAGTTTATGGAATCTCACAATAATGAAGAGCAAAAATTACTAAACGCTAAGAAGCGCTTAAGACGCTTAAAACTGTTTTACATTCACTTTGCAGGTTACCTTATTGTTGTGGCATTATTAGTATATAACCTTTACATTGTAGAAGGTGTTTATAAGAATGATATATTTAGTCTCAATCTCTCTGTGTTAGTGTTGTGGACAATGGCTGTAATAATACATGCTTGGAAAGTTTTCAAAGAAAAAATAGTGTTTAAGAAAAGCTGGGAAGACAAAAAGATAGCTTCTTATTTAGAGAAAGACGAAACCGAAGAAACCAAAATGTGGGAATAAAACTAACCAATCAAAAATATAACAAAACACAATGAACGTAATCATTATAGAAGACGAAAAACCATCAGCAAGACGATTGCAACGTATGCTTAAGTCTATGGATGTAGAAGCAGAAACAATGCTGCATTCAGTTGAAGAATCCTTAGAATGGTTTCAAGACAACGAGCATCCAGATTTAATCTTTTTGGATATACAATTGAGCGATGGTCTGTCTTTTGAGATTTTTGAAACCTTGGATATAAATTCTGCTGTTATTTTTACCACAGCTTATGATGAATATGCGCTTCAGGCTTTTAAACTGAATAGTATCGATTATCTTCTAAAGCCAATAGATGAAGATGATTTAAAAACTGCTGTTACAAAATTTAAAGACAGAACACCACAAAAGCAATCTGTTACTTTAGACTTTAATGATATTAAAAAGTTATTGGTAAATCCCATAGAACGTGAGTATAAAAAGCGTTTTTCGGTGAAAGTTGGTCAACATTTAAAGCTTATAAATATTGAAGATATTGAATGTATTTATAGCGAAAATAAAGGCACTTATGCTTATACTAATGAAGGTAGAAATTACCTTTTAGACTTAACTTTAGATCAGTTAGAAGAAGAGTTGGAGCCAGATGTATTCTTTAGAGTAAGCCGAAAATTTTATGTAAACATCAATGCTATAAAAGACATTATTAGCTATACCAACTCTAGATTACAGATTAAGCTTAGTCATTTTGATGAGCAAGAAATTATTGTAGCCAGAGAACGTGTTAAAGATTTTAAAAACTGGTTAGAGTAGTGGGTTAGTCTTCGTCTTCAATTCTATTATCATCAAAAGCAGAAGGCAATAATTTAGGAATTATTTTTACAAAAAGTGGTAATAAAATAGCACCTCCAGGTAACATGAAAATTGCTAAACTAGGTATGGATTTAAAAATATCCAGAAGCTGTTCTTGTATCTTTTTTTGTTCATCATCATTTAGTGTTCTGTAGGTAGAAGCCGTTAAAAGTTTCATAGCTTCTTTACTCTCAGACAATTCTTTTAGAAGACGTTTTTTGTTACGATTAACAAGTTTAGATACGAGTTTACTGCTGTTGTCATAAAAACTCTGTGCTAAGTTTTTAGAACTTAAAAAAGCAACTTCTTCTTTATGCTCATCGTAAAATGTGTTTATAGATTCAATGGATTTGTCAATGACATCTTGTTCTAAATCAAGGTCATTTTTCATTTTATCTAGAAAATTTTGTTCAGCAGTATCAATAACTTTATCACTCCACGATGCCATACAAACCAAGTCAACCAGATATTGCTTTTCTAGAGGATGACTTATGACTTTAATAACATCTTCATACGTATTGATATCTGCATCTTTTTGGCGCATAGAGCTTTCAAAAAGTTTCATTAAATTTTCATCATAGTCAGACTTATTAGATTTTGTATCCATTACAGAAATGACTACAGATTCTAAAGCCGATTCTAGATTATTGACATAGTTTTCTATGTCTTTTTTATCATTTAAAAACTGAACGTAACCTAGGGCATCAATAAAGAGCAAGGCATTAACTAAAAAGTAATTGAAACTTTTAGAAATAAAATTGTCATCAACATGAATGCGTTTATGAATTATATTTTCTAGCAGTTTATCACCAGAAGATTCTCCAAAAAGATCTTTAAAGAAAGAACGTTCGTTTTCGCCTATATTTTTGTAATAGGTAACGAGCTTATCGATAAATGTGTCATTGGTATGTCCTTCACTTAAGTGAATATGATAAAAACAAATGAGCAAATTTATCTTACTTCGTTCTTCTTCTGTAAAATCAAAAGATTGGTCTACAAATGATAAAGTAGAAATATTACTGCCATAAATAAAGCCGGTTTGTCTTAGTTTATCATAAAATTCTAAAGTGTCTATATCAGCCAGATTGTTATCTGATATGTCTTTCAGTAATTTTTTTATCCAGCCTTTTGCTGATGGATTCATGGCATTTCTATTATGATATAAAGATACTTTTTATATCCATAAAACAGTCACATTTCAAACTTTTTGAAAAAATTATAAAACCGCCTTGTTCATTTTTCCGTAGGTAGAACAGAGACACAATAATTAACAAAATCTCAAATTATGAAAAAAACAAAATTTTTAATGGCAGCTGCAATTGTAGGAATTGCTACGTTGGTTGCCGTTGCAGCAGATCATATCGATGCACCTGCTGTTCAAGGTGGTACTAGTGATATCACAGATTTTTATGCCTTCCAAGGTGAAAACACATCAAATATTGCATTTGTAGCAAATGTTCAAGGACTTTTGGGTTCTGGTAGCGATTCGCAAAATGCAGCTTTTGATGAAAACGTATTAGTTGAATTTAATATCGATAATACAGGAGACAATGTAGAAGATTTGGTAATCCAAGCCATTGCCAGAGATGGTAAAATGTATGTGTTTGGACCAACTGCTCCCTCTCAAACAGGTTTAAACAGTACAATTGCAACTAATGCAGCCAATCAGTTTTCCGTAGATATTACACCTTATGGACAATCAGCTATTGTTGGAAGTTCTGGTGGAATGATGGCCTTTGCAGGCCCAAGAGACGATCCGTTTTTTATGGACTTTGCACAGTATAGTCAAATTATAGCAGGTAATGCTACAAGTTTCAACAATCCTGGTGCAGACACTTTTGCAGGTACTAATGTACTTTCTGTTGTGATTGAGGTGCCTAAATCTATGATAGGTGGTTCAGGTACAATAAATACTTGGGTAGAATCTAAGAGAAGACAATAACAAACTTAAAAATTATAATGATGAAAACTAATAATATAAAACTATATGCTATTGCAATACTAGTGTCTTTAACGGCATTAAATTGTAATAATGATGATGACGCTGTTTCTCAACCAATGGGGCCTGATTTCTCAGGAATCTATGCACAGCAAGACCAAATGGGAAGACCAGCAGTAAATACTGTATTTGTATCCTCAGGAATGAAAGATGCTTTCAATACAACTACACCTACAAACCAAGGTGCAGCTTTCCAGGCAATGTTTCAAAATAATCTAGAAGCATTAAGTCCTGCGTATGCAAATCCAGGAGATACTAATGCATTAGGTTTAGACTCAGCAACATTTACAGGCTTGTTAGCAACAGATGTACTTAATGTGTCTTTAGATGGCACAACGACATTTTATGACGGTACAAACGTGTTAACAGGAAGAGCTTTGGCTGATGATGTTATAACCGTAGAGTTATTACTAATCTTTGGTGGTGAAGATTTTTCTGAAAATCCAGGATTATCTAATGATAACGTAGATGCAAATGACAAAGCGTTTTTAACGTCTTTCCCTTACCTAGCTTCGCCTTGGTAAGATATAAAACTCAGTTCCTGAAGCAGCTCTAAAGATCTGTTTCAGGAATATTTTAACAACAAAACTCGCAAACCATGATACTCAAAAAATACCTTCCCCTCATAATTGTATCGCTAATGTTAAACTGTTGTAAAAACACGGTAACAAATAGTGAAGATTATTCAAAATATTTATCTGAAAAAGCAGATAAGACTGCTCTTATTGCCAATGCACAGCAATGGACTGATAAGCTTAATGAAACCCCAAATCAATATCCATATTTAGTAAAACGTGCTGCAGCATATACTTCAATTTTTGATGCTACAGGTGATATAGATTATTTAATAAAAGCAGAAGAAGATTTGAAACAAGCTGTTGATGTTACTAAAAGTAAAACAACATCTTACCTTAAAAGTTTGGCTTCCAATTACATTTCCCAACATCGATTTAAAGAGGCATTGAGCTTACTTGAACAAGCTGAAGAAAATGGAGATAAACTAAATGGAACACATAAAATGCTTTTTGATGTTTATTTGGAATTAGGAAATTATTTAGCTGCGGAATCTTATTTGAAACATATTAAAAACACTTCAGATTTTGATTACTTAATTCGATTAGCAAAATGGGAAGACCATAAAGGAAATTTAGAAGGTGCTATAATGAATATGGAAAAAGCCAAAACTATAGCTGAGGCATCTAATCTAAAAGGCATGAAACAATGGTCTTACACAAATCTTGCAGACTTTTATGGTCACGCAGGTGAGATAGAAAAATCTTACAACCTTTATCTAAAGGCATTAGCATTAGACCCTACAGATGCTTATGCAAAAAAAGGCATTGCATGGATTACTTTTTCTTATGAAAATAATCCTATTATTGCGCAAAAAATAATAGACTCAGTAAAGACATACTATACTGCTCCAGATTATGAGTTACTAGTGGCCGACATTGCAGATTACAATGAGGATGAACTTATGAAAAGTTCTGCTATTGGGCGTTACAACGATATGGTAGATAATAAAAATTATGGAGACATGTATAACGCCTACAATATTATTGTATATGCGGAAGAAATGCTTTTACCAGAGAGAGCTATAGAAATGGCAAGCAAAGAAATAGAAAATAGACCTACGCCACAATCTTACGATTTATTGGCCTGGAGTTATTTCAAAAAAGGAAATGTAGAAAAGGCAAATGAAATTGTTGAGACGTACGTAGAAGGTCAAACTTTTGAGCCAACAGTTTTGTATCATATCGCAGAAATTTATAAAGCAATGGGAAAAACTGATGTAGTCTCTAAACTAAAAACAGAGTTAGTCGCCAGTCTCTATGAACTTGGACCTACAATGGAGTCTAAAATCAATCAATTATAATTATGAAAAATTTAAGATTAATACTCGTTTTTCTAGGCTTCTGTCTTTACAGTATACAGGCGCAAAATGTTAAAGGAGTTGTTCTTAATGAACTTAACCAACCGCTTGAAGCAGCTTATGTCTATAATTTAAATTCAGAAGCTCATGCACACACATCGGAAAATGGTGTGTTTTATATAAGCGATACCAAGGCTGGAGACTCATTAAAAGTTGGACTTTTGGGTTACAAGACAGCAATAGTAAAAGTAACAAGTACAGATGATTTAAGTATTATTCTAGAAGAAAAAGTATTTCAGTTGGATGAGATGGTAATTCGAGAAGAACTTAATCCTGTAAATACAATTACCAGATTAGATCTTAATGTCACTCCTGTGAATTCTTCACAAGAAGTTTTAAGAAAAGTACCAGGATTATTTATTGGTCAGCATGCTGGTGGAGGTAAAGCAGAACAAATTTTTCTTCGTGGATTTGATGTAGACCATGGTACAGATGTCGCCATAGGAGTAGACGGAATGCCAGTGAATATGGTTTCTCATGCGCATGGACAAGGTTATAGTGATTTACACTTTGTAATACCAGAAACAGTAAACAAAATAGATTTTGGTAAAGGAGCTTACTATGCTTCAGAAGGAGATTTTAATACTGCAGGTTATGTAAACTTTAAAACCAAAGATTATATAGATGAAAGTAGTGTGTCACTGTCTCTGGGTCAATTTAATACTTTAAGAACAGTAGGTTTATTTGATTTGTTGGGGAACACCAAAAATCAAAATGCCTACATGGCAATGGAGTATATAGCCACAGATGGACCGTTTGATTCTCCTCAAAATTTTAATCGTCTTAACTTATTTGGAAAGTATGTGATGTACTCTCCAGAAAACGATAAGTTAACACTTACAGCATCACATTTTACAAGTCGTTGGGATGCTTCTGGGCAAATACCACAGCGCGAAGTTGATAACGGAAACATTACAAGATTTGGTGCTATTGATGATACAGAAGGTGGTGAAACATCTCGAACAAATTTGAATCTTACTTATGATAAATACATTACACACAATACAACATTAAAGGCTAACGCTTACTATTCTCAGTACGCTTTTGAATTGTATTCTAATTTTACATTTTTCTTAGAAGATCCTGTAAATGGTGACCAGATAAAGCAGAAAGAAGACAGGCAGATTTTTGGTGCCAATGCTGCATTAAACTACACGTCGTTTTTAGGAAGTACAGAGCTAAATTTAACATCAGGCTTTGGCTTACGACATGATATTATTAATGATGTAGAATTATCTAGAACGTTAAACAGAACCACAACATTAGAAAATATTCAATTAGGTGATATAAATCAAACTAATATTGATGCCTTTGTAAAAGCAGATTTTGAGTTCGGTAAATTCAGAATAGCACCTGCTTTACGCTTAGATTATTTCAAGTTTATGTATAACGATGCGTTACAGACCAATTATGAAACGAAGTCTGAGACAAAAACAATAGTTAGTCCTAAGTTGAACTTTTACTATAATGCAAAAGATAATCTACAACTTTATTTAAAATCAGGTTTAGGTTTTCACTCTAACGATGCTAGATTAGTGGTTGCAAATAATGGAAAAGATATCTTACCACGCTCTTATGGCACAGATTTAGGAACCATTTGGAAGCCATTTCCAAAACTGGTAGTTAACTCAGCACTTTGGTATTTATTCTTAGAACAAGAGTTTGTTTATGTGGGAGATGCAGGTATTGTAGAGCCAAGTGGTAAAACAAGACGTTACGGACTAGACTTGGGATTGAGATATCAGATTAATGATTGGTTGTTTTTAGATTCTGATGCAACGTATACACATGCAAGAAGTATAGATGAGCCAGAAGGAGAGGATTACATACCATTGGCACCAGATTTTACATTTACAGGTGGTTTGTCCATAGATGATTTAAATGGATTTTCCGGTGGATTACGATTTAGATATTTGAATGATCGACCAGCTAACGAAGACAATTCTATTGTGGCAGAAGGTTATACTGTAGCAGATTTTAACCTTAACTATAGAATGAAGAATATAACCCTAGGTGTAATGGTAGAAAATCTGTTTGATGTAGATTGGAATGAAACACAGTTTGCTACAGAGTCGCGTTTACAAAACGAAGTAGATTCAGTAGAAGAGATTCACTTTACACCTGGAACACCTTTTTTTATAAAAGGAATTGTAACATACAATTTTTAGGGGTCAACGCTTAATTTGTGGGGAAGCAAATTAAGATTGATTGATTGGTTGCTAGCAAGAAAGATTAACTGCTGATTACAGTTAATCGGTATCATGAGAGATTTTGATACTTTTTTGAGTTTTTTTGTTAGTTGAAACGCCCACACGAAAGTTTGGGCGTTTCTAATTAAACGCTTTTCTAAATTCTAAGGGAGACAATTCGGTTTTGCTCTTAAAGAGTTTTGAAAATGAAGCAGGCTGTTCAAATCCTAATTTATATGCTATTTCACTTATGGAAAGTGTTGTTGTAGATAAATCTATTTTAGCTTTTTCAATTAGTTTTTGATGAATATGTTGTTGCGTGCTAATACCTGTTAAAGACTTCAGTACATTGCTTAAATAATTTGGAGATAAATTAAGATTTTCTGAAACCCACTGAACGGTAGGTAAGCCATTTTCTATCTTAGATTTATCATTAAAATAATCTTTTAAAAGCTTTTCTAGATTGTCAAGTATTTCGTGGTTACCAATTTTTCTGGTTATAAATTGTCTTTCATAAAATCGTTCGGCATAATTCAATAATAATTCAATCTGCGAAACGATTATTTTCTGACTAAACTTGTCAATATTAGATTGGTATTCACGTTGAATATTTTTTAGAAGGTCTGTCATCATGGACTCTTCTTTTTCTGATAAAAAAAGAGCTTCTCTTATTGAGTATTCAAAAAAATCATATTGAGGAAGTTTTTGAGCCAATGTAGAATTCCATAAAAAATCTGGATGGATTAAAAGTAGCCATCCAGATGGAGTATGTCCAATATTAGGATTGTCAGAAACACTTAAAACTTGATTTGGTGCAATAAAAGTCATTAAACCTTCATCAAAATCATACTGTTGCTGACCATAAAAAAATTTATATGGTATATTCCTCTTAAGACCAATAACATAATAATCTTGTGTCCATGTTATTTGATTAATTCCATCTATATATGCTACTTTAGAGTAATCAATAAGGCTAATCAAAGGATGTTCTGGTTTAGGAAGATTAGCCAGTTTATGATAATCTGCTACCTTTCTTAATCTTGTTATTTCTTTCATCATATTAAAATTAATAAAAAAGAACTTAGAGTTCTATTAGAATGGATTAATTAAACTAGCATACCTCCAGATACTTCAATACGTTGACCGTTTACCCAGCCAGCATCTTCAGAGCAGAGAAAGGCAACAACTCCACCAATGTCTTCTGCTTCTCCAACACGACCCAAAGCTGTAATACTCGCAATCATTTTAGCCTTATCTTCATCTCTGTTACTACCACCGGCAAAGTCTGTTGCTATAGCACCAGGTGCTATTGTGTTGGCTGTAATTTGTCTATCTCCAAGTTCTTTAGCTAAGTATCTAGAAAAAACTTCAATAGCACCTTTCATAACTGCATACGCAGACATTCCAGGAAGGCTGAATCTTGCTAGACCACTAGATATATTTATTATACGACCATAATGGTTTATATATGGTAGAGCCGCTTGTGTTAAAAAATATACACTCTTTAAATGTACATTCATCATTTCGTCAAACTGATTTTCTGTAGTGTCTTTCAATAAGTTGAATGTTCCTGTGCCAGCATTATTTATAAGAAAATCAAAGTTTGGAGTATTGTTTTTCTTTTTTAAATAGTCTGTTGCATTTTTAATGAATTCTTGTCCACTCTTATAATCATTAGCGTTAAAATGAAATGCTTTAGCATCTTGCCCAATGTTTTTGATTTCTTCAATAACTTCTTCGGCTTTTGCTGTATTTGTATTGTAAGAAAAGATAATATTTACCCCTTTTTTAGCTAGACTGATGGCCATATCTCTTCCAAGGCCTCGACTACCACCTGTGATAATTGCTGTTTTAGTACTCATATTTTATTATTTTTTTGTGTATCACAAAGTTGATACTAAAACTCTATTATTATTTGTCCAAATCTATGATTGTGTTATCAGAATCTATGATAATTCTTTCTCAAAAGATTTTTATATTCAAGAAATTTAACGGTTATTAGTGTGATAAACACAATTCATGTTAAGCCTCAAAGAGACACGATTTTATAATGATGTTCTTAAAGAAATAAATTATCCTTTTGCTGATATTTATATTTTTGAGGGTTATGTTATCTCTGAAATTAAAGAAGGAGTTGTTTTTTCTTGGGAAGACCATGCGAAAAGAATAGTGTCTGACGTACATGAGTATACAAAAAATGACGGAAGCGATATTGTTTATCTTTCACATAGAATAAACTCTTACTCTCTTAAACCAATGGACTGGTTATACTTTTATAAAAATAGCTTTAACCTCAAGGGCTATGGTGTAATAGGTTATAGTAGTTTTAGTTTTTTTAATACTGTTGTCGAAAATTTGTTTTTCAATAAAAAAATTAGACGCTTTAATGAATTAGAAACAGCGATTCAGTGGGCAAAAAGTAGAGTCTTGATGGATAAGTAATAAAAACTTATCTTTTCTTAGCTACTAATGCAAATTGTTTTCCAAAAACAGCAGCGATACCTGAAGCTAGTCCTCCAATACATCCTGTAACTAACATTAAAATATACGGATTTCCTCCAAGAGGTAATAACACTGCAATACGTTTTGCCAAGGTGTAATCGTTACCACTACTTAATATAAAGCTATAAGTTGCCCAGAACACAAGAATAGCTAAAAAAGGAACGAAAAATACAGCAGCTTTTTTAAGAGGAATAAATAGTGAGGTTGCTAAAGCAGCCGTCATCACAGACCACCAAGGCAAAACAAATGATAGTAAAAAAGCTATTATAATTGTTGCAAAAAAGTTGAAAATATTGTTTTTCATTAGTTCTTAGGTGTTAGAGTTAGAGTACTAATTATAGCATCTGTAGCTTGATTAGATTGTAGAAAGTTAAGTTGAAGATATTTTCCCTCAGCCCAGTCATTTATAAGGTTGTCATAGTATTTGCTTCCTGGATTTCCCGATTGACCACCTGGATAAATACCGATAGCGGTAGGTGGTGAGGTCATCTCAACAATCATTCGCCATGAAGGACCATGATTTTCCGATGTAGCATTAACGATATTACGATCTCCACCAATAGGAATATCAAATCTTGAAAACGCAGGTAAGGCTTGTAGCAAGTGACCAGCATAGGTAGCTTTGTAGTTAGCCCATTTGTAGTCGCCTTTTTCTTCTCTAATTTCAATTAACTTTGATACTGCGCTCCTAAAAGCAATTAAAAATAAATCTTGTGCTGTTTCTACTTTATCTTCAGTTTTTACAATATCCATAAACTTGTGTTCTCCATGATTTTTTAACAAATAGATTGTTTGGTAGGTAAAAGGAGAGCTTAAAGCGACCTCTTCAGAAACAAATTCATCCCAAACCAAATTATAGAGTTTGCCATACCATTGTCTAAAAATACTTGGACCAACTTCATCAATATCATTATTAAATTTCCATGCTTTTATTTCATTGTATATAGACATTTCTTCTTCGTCTAGCAGAGAAGTGTCCATGTGTTCTAGCATGTACGGTACAATTTCGGCAGCTTTTAGATTGTAATTGTTGTTGTGTAAATTTTTAAAATCAGCAACACTGAATTTATCTTTTGAATTAAAGTAATCATTAATAACTCTGTTTCTGTAGGTTTCGTAACCATCATTAAAAACATAATAAGGATAACTTTCATCTACAGGATGCTGGTTGGCAGAACTTACAAAACCACGCTCAGGATTTTTGGTGTGAGCGTTAAATTTTTGAGGTATAAAGCTTTGCCAATCATTTTCAGGATTACTACCATCCATTAAAAATTTTCCTTGTCCTTCCCATTTATTCGGAAATTTACCTTGTATCCATATGGCAATATCTCCTTCGGTTGATGCAAAAACAAAGTTTTGAGCAGGTGCATTCCAATATTGCAAGGCCTGCACATATTCATCGTAATTTTTTGCTTTATTAAGCTCTATAAAGGTTTTTTGGTTGTTACCACCTTCGTGCCCAATCCATTTCATAGCATATCCTGCTAATTCCTTATCTGATTTAAAGTTTTTGTCGTAGACCACAGGACCATGATGGGTATATAATACAGTGTCTTTGTAATTTTCTTTGCCTCTTATATTTATATCTTCAACTCGTATGGAAACATCTTCCCACTTACCATCATATTTATATTTTGTTCGGTCTTCATTAAATTCAATCTTGTACCAATCAATCACATCTCTTGTAGCGTTGGTTTCTCCCCAAGCAATATTTTGGTTAAATCCTGAGATTACACCTAGTGCTCCAGGAATAGTAGCACCGAATGCATTATGATTTGGTGTGCTCAGTTGCATTACAAACCATATAGATGGTAGGTTAAGACCTAAATGCGGATCGTTGGCTAATATAGGATTTCCAGTTACCGATTTAGCTCCAGAAACTGCCCAGTTGTTACTTCCATTATCAGGATGTGGTTTTGATATTGTCTCAGCAATAGTATCTAAAACAGCCTCACTACCTGGAGAAGCTGTTTGTGGTATATCAATAAAACTCCAATCGGTTTCTTTTGGAATTACTGGATCTGTGATATCAAAAAAATCAGGGAATAGTAAATCGAAATTATCCTTACCTAGTAAGCGTAAAGTATTAGTGTACTCTAAATCATCATCATAACCAGCCAGCATTTTGGTCATGTACATTAATAATAATGCTGTTTTTTTAGGTGTCCAAGCTTCGGGTTTGTAGTCTAATAGTTTGTATTCAACTGGATAATCTTCTGGCTTTAATTGACTAATATAAGCATTAACGCCATCTGCATAATCTTGTATATATGCCAAGGTTTCTTTGTCGTGTTTTTCCATATAAGCTATGGCTTGGTCTGCACCATAGCCCATGCCTCGTCGCCTTTCTGTGCGGTCATAATCTAATGCCTTTTCTCCAATAATTTCAGATAAACGTCCTGAGGCAGCAAACGTCTGAAACTCCAGTTGCCATAGACGATGCTTGGCAGTTAGGTATCCTTGCGTTTTATACAGGTCGCTTTCATTTTGAGCAAAAACGTGAGGAATTAATTGGTCGTCATAATGTACTGTAACTTTATCTTTTAATCCAGGAATACTAATATCGCCAGAAGTGGTTTCTGTTGTTTCGTTTTGCCAAATACCAGAATATGGATTTAAAAATTTACCTATTGGTGGAATAGCTCCTAATTTGGTATTGAGAACAAAAAATATAACAACAGTTAAAACGAAGGAAATAATGAGTTTAGCGTATTTCATAAAGCGGGTGTAATTACTCTTGAAAAATACTAAATAATTCTGAAGGCTAAAAAATGATTTTCCCTAGCGAAGAACAAGTTTCTTTACAATCTCTTTACCTACAGACTCGTTAAGCATTTTTACGATTTTTTCGTTTCCATAACTTAACTCTTCACGCAATACGCTAGAACTAAGTTGTACATAAAGGGTTTCATGTTTAAGCTCTATTGCAGTTGTATAATTGTTAACACCATTTCCCATAAGATTAGACCATGCTTCGCGTATATTTACCTTGTCTAAACCAGCTTCTAAATTGTTGGTTTGAACAAATTCTTTAAGGATCTCTTCTATTGGACGGTTATCATTGTTTCGTTTTGTCATTTACCTTGCTTCATTATTTAGTCAACATCCAAACTTATTGGTGTATAACGCTTATATAAATATACGTTCTTATTTTTATTACTTACTTTTAGATGTGTTTCTGATGCTTCTAAAACAGTTTCTTTCCACTCTGCATAAGGTGTTTTGTAATAAATGTTTAAACTATCATTTTCAAGTTTAATACTTAAATTTTCGGCATCTCCTGATATGTAATTTTTACCATTAATACTAGGCTTAAGTTTTTTTCTAACTCCAACTAAGCTATCATTAATACTTATGTAATCTATAGTTTCGTTAAACTGATATTGCTTTTTAGTACCATTTGCTAAAGTTACTTCTTCAATTTCCCAATAACCATTAAGATGTTCTATGTATGTTTCTGGATTGTTTGAACAACTAAAGACCAGAATTATAAGTATGAAGCTATACTTTCTCATAGTTTAAAAATTTTATAAGATTGATGAATCTGCTTAACCACATTTTCTGTTCGGTCAGCATGTGTGTCGCTAATAAAAATCTGACCAAAATGGTCATTATCTACCAAACTTATAATTTGTGAAACTCTATTCTCATCCAATTTGTCAAAAATGTCATCTAGCAGTAAAATTGGAGAGACACCACTTTGTTGTTTTATAAAATCGAATTGTGCTAGTTTCAAGGCAATTAAAAAAGATTTTTGTTGTCCTTGACTTCCAAATTTTTTAATTGGAAAGTCATCTATAGTAAGGACCAAATCATCCTTGTGTGTGCCAACACTTGTGTATTGTAGAGCCTTATCTTTGTTGAGGTTGGTTTGTAGTAAATCAATTAAATCACCATCTAACAAATCGCTTTTGTATTTTAAGTTTATAGCCTCCTTACTTTGGCTTATAGCTTCGTAACGTTCTTTGAAAATTGGGATAAAAACATTTAAGAATTCGTCTCGTTTTTTAAATATTTCAGCACTGTAAGTATTTAATTGCTCATTATATATAGCAAGCGTGTCTGCATTAAAAGTATTATTGAGTGCAAAGTATTTTAGAAGTGCATTGCGTTGTGAAAGTACTTTGTTATAGGATATAAGTGCAGATAAATAGGCTTTATCACTTTGTGAAATTACACTATCTATAAACTTCCGCCTTGTGTCACTACCTTCAATTATTAAATCTCTATCAGCAGGAGATATAATAACTAATGGAATAAAACCGATGTGGTCACTAAACTTTTCATATGCTTTACCGTTACGTTTTATAATTTTTTTCTGCCCCTTTTTAAGGGAAACAATAATTTTTTCGGTACGTTCATTTTTGGTAAAACTTCCATCAACAACAAAAAATTCAGTACCATGTTTTATGTTTTGTACAGCGACAGGATTAAAATAACTTTTGCCAAAAGCCAAATGATAAATAGCGTCCAGAGCGTTTGTTTTACCAATGCCATTAGCGCCAACAAAGCAGTTTATTTTACTGTCGAAATCAAAAACCTGACTCTCAAAATTTTTGTAATTAACTAAAGATAATGCGTTTAGAACCATAAAAAACTGATGTCCTTTGCTTGAATTTAGAGGTGTTTTAATGTAATGAATATTCTCGCAAATTATTGAAAAATAACAAATAATTAAGCTTTTAAATCCCAATAAAAATTTTATTTTTGCGCACGCATTAATAGACAAGATATGGCAACGTATAAGAAAAGAGGCTATAAACCGAAAACTAAAAAAGAAAAGGAAGTTGTTGTTGAAGAACACTCAACAACGGCAGATGTGTTTAATACTTTAGATGAAGGAGCTTCTAAGACAGAAGAATGGTTTGTTAAAAATCAAAAATACATAGTTGGTGTAATAGCAGCAATAGCAATTGTAGTTTTAGGCTACATGGGTTATAACAAATTTATTGCAGAACCACACCAAAAGGAGGCAATGAACGATATGTACCAGGCTAGAACCTACTTTGAGGAAGCTGCAAATGGTATTTCATCAGATTCGCTTTATAATATGGCTTTAAATGGTGGTAACGGTAAATTTGGAATGGTAGATATCGCTAAAGAATACAGTGGTACACCTGCCGGCAATCTAGCAAATTACTATGCTGGTATAGCATATTTAAATTTGAAAGATTACGAAAAAGCAATAAGCTATCTTCAAGAATTTACTAGCGATGCTTCAATCCCAGATCCAATAGTTAAAGGAGCAATAGGTGATGCTTTTGTTCAGTTAGAGCAATATACAGAAGGTTTAGATTATTACGAAAGAGCATTTAAGGCTGACGTAAATAATTATACAACACCAATGTTTTTAATGAAAGCTGCGCGTATAGCCATTAGGTTAGGAGAAAACCAAAAAGCTTTAGATTACTTAAAGCGTATTGATAATGAATTTGACAGCTCTACAGAAGCTGCACAAGTTGATGTTTTAATAGGTATGGTTGAAGCTAAAATGCAATAAATGGCTACCGCAAATCATAATTTATCGAATTACGATAAAGCAACAATCCCAAACGCGAAAGACTTTCGGTTTGGGATTGTTGTTTCAGAATGGAATGACACTATAACAGAAGGACTGTGGCAAGGTGCGTTTGATGCGTTGACAGATTGTGGTGCATTAAAAGAAAACATAGTGCGTTGGAATGTGCCAGGTACTTTTGAGCTTACCTATGGAGCTGCCAGAATGTCTAAAAGCATTTATGCCGAATCTGGCATGTTAGATGCTATTATTGTTATAGGTTGCGTTATCCAAGGTGAAACCAAACATTTCGATTTTGTTTGTGAAGGTGTTACTCAAGGAATAAAAGACCTGAATTTGTCTGGTGAGATTCCAGTTATTTTCTGTGTGCTAACAGATAACACAATGCAACAATCAATTGATCGTTCTGGTGGAAAGCATGGTAACAAAGGAACCGAAGCAGCCATAGCGGCAATTAAGATGGCACAGCTTAGAAAGGAGACGAAATAGTTTTCAATTTTCAGTTAAAAGAAAGTTTCAAACTTCGGCTTTAATTTTCTCTTCAAATATAAAGTGGCACCCTTTTTGTTAATAATTTTAAGGAATCCTTAAGCCTTTTTTCCTAGTATTTTAAGTACTTTTGAGAATATCAAGGGTTTAATTTAATATGACAACTTGTTTAACCAAAAAAAAAATAAGCGGTTTAGTTACAAGCCACGTTTTCAGGATTCTGTAGCCGATAGCCATCGGGAAGAGTCGAAAGACGACTTGGAGCGTAAGTGGAGTGAAATGAAGGGTAATACCAAGCGAAAATCTAATAAGTTATTTTCTTTACCTGCTTTAATCATAATGCTCATAGCGCTTTTTGTTTTAATGTATGTTCTAGAAGGATATATGAAATAAAGATATTATGGGACCAATAAAATTTACTTTAATAAAGAGATTGCCTAAAAATAAGAGGTTTAATTATACTCCTAGATATTATAAAGGTAAAGAGGAAGCAAAAGAGTCTCAATACATGACAAAGTTTGATGCCTATGCAGAAACTCTCAACAAAAATGACTTTTCAGGACATTGGAATGAAACTCGAAAAGCTAGTAGAAATAGAGGTAATTCAGGTTTTAACAGAACAATCCTTTTATTAATAGGGATTTTTATTTTAATATTTCTTTACATAATAGATTTTGATCTTTCCATATTCTCTCATAAGTAATAATGACAGATATCATTCAACTTTTACCAGACCATGTTGCCAACCAAATAGCAGCTGGTGAAGTGGTACAACGTCCTGCTTCTGTAGTTAAAGAGCTTTTAGAAAATGCTATTGATGCAGGTGCAGACGACATAAAACTCATTATAAAAGATGCTGGTAAAACACTAGTGCAAGTTATAGATAATGGCAAGGGCATGAGTGTTACTGATGCACGTTTAAGCTTTGAGCGTCATGCCACATCAAAAATAAAATCTGCTGAAGATTTATTTCAGCTTAATACCAAAGGATTCAGAGGTGAAGCTTTAGCAAGTATTGCGGCTATTGCACATGTAGAGCTGAAAACCAAGCGACCTGATGATGAATTGGGCACAGCCATAGAGATAGAAGGCAGTACAGTAAAATCTCAAGAGGTTACAGTAACTCCAACAGGAACTTCTGTTGCTGTAAAAAACCTGTTTTTTAATATTCCTGCAAGACGAAACTTTTTAAAATCTGATACAGTAGAGTTAAGACATATAACAGATGAGTTTCATCGTGTAGCTTTGGCACATCCTAATATTGCGTTTGCTTTTTACCACAATGGAAGCGAGCTTTTTAATATTCCGAGTGAAAATTACAGACAACGTGTTGTTCATATTTTTGGAAACAAAACCAATGAAAGATTGGTGCCTGTTGAAGAAGATACAGAGGTTTTGAAGATTTCAGGATTTGTAGGCAAGCCAGAGTATTCTAAGAAAACACGCTCAGAGCAATTCTTTTTTGTAAATCAGAGATTTATAAAAAGTCCGTATCTAAATCATGCTATAAGTGCAGCATTTGAAGGTTTATTAAAAGATGGATATCACGCTAGCTATTTTTTAAATCTTACAGTAGATCCTAAAACTATAGACATTAATATTCATCCTACAAAAACTGAAATTAAGTTTGATGATGAGCATACGCTTTACGCTATTTTAAGATCAGCTGTAAAACATAGTTTAGGGCAATTTAATATAGCACCTGTTCTAGATTTTGAACAACAAAGTAGCTTTGATACACCTTATAGTTACAAAGATAAAGCAGGTAAAGCTCCAACGATAGAGGTAGACCGAAGTTTTAATCCATTTGCAGATGAAGGCAGTAGTTCTGGTAACACGTCTTCTAAATCTACTTCAACTAGAACAAGTTTTAAATCCGTACCAACAGCAAACTGGGAAAGTTTATATGTAGGTTTGGAGTCCAAGGGTAATAGAAGACAAGAAGATGATGTTGAAGTAAGTTTTGAAAAAGAAGTTAAAACTGAAACAATTTTTAGTGATGCTTCTGTAGAAACGAGTAAAACTACATTTCAACTTCAACAAAAATATATTGTGAGTACGCTAAAATCTGGTATGCTTATTATAGATCAGAATAGAGCACACCAACGTGTTTTGTATGAAAGCTTTCTAAAGCATATTACTATTAAAGAAGCTACCAGTCAACAATTATTATTTCCTCTGCAGTTGAGTTTTACTCCTAATGAAGTGAATATTATTTCAGAATTACAAGAGGATTTGGAGCATACAGGATTTGTGTTTTCCGACGTTAAAGAAGATACAATAACTATTACAGGTGTTCCTGTTGGAGTGCCAGAAAGTGAAGTGTCTATAATTTTGGAGCAACTCATCAGCGATGTGGAAAATGATGTGCCAGATGCAAGTTTTAGTGCAGCAGATTTGTTAGCTAAGTCTATGGCAAAGAGTTTAGCTATAAAAAACGGACAAACTCTTAATAATACAGAGCAGGAGCATTTGGTAAACTCTCTGTTTGCTTGTAAGGAGCCTAATATTTCTCCAACCAACAGACCAACGTTTATAACAATGTCTACCGACGACATTGAAAAGAAATTTATGTAGTATGAGACAAGGAATATCAGATGCCGTAAAGCATCTTATAATAATTAATATAATTTTTTGGATTGGTACATTATCCATAGGAACCTATGGTGATGTATTTACAAATTTATTTGCTGAGCATTTTCCTCTGAACGATGAATTTAAGCCTTGGCAAATTATTACGCATATGTTTATGCATGCCTCTTATGTAAATACAGGCAACGGAATGAATATCTTTTTCTTACATATTCTATTTAATATGTTAGGTCTTTGGATGTTTGGTACACCAATAGAACAACGATTGGGTACAAAAAAGTTCCTCTTCTTGTATTTTAGTGCAGGTTTAGGTGCTGTGTTACTTCCATTGATAATTAATTTTTATAATTTTCAATCGATATTAAGTGATTTAACTGCAGCTGGTTTTGAGTCAGATCATATTTTGGCGACATTAAACGAAGGTAAGTATTATCAAGGCTGGGTTGATGTCATTGGAGCAGAACGTTTTCAGGAGTTTACAAGAATTTTTAATACAACTTCTGTAGGTGCATCAGGATGTGTAATGGGATTATTGGTAGGCTTTGGTATGCTGTTTCCTAATGCATCGCTTATGCTAATTTTCCTTCCTATTCCTATAAAGGCAAAATATTTTATTCCTTTATTGTTGGGTTACGAAATTATATCTGGTATTACAGGAGGCAGTTCCATGTTTGGTTTTAATGTTGGGCATTTTGCACATATTGGAGGAGCACTTGTTGGGTTCCTTTTAATGTGGTATTGGAAAAAGAATAGTATGGATAAATACCGTTGGAATTGATGGAGTTTATAGATAGAATAAATAGAAAGCTCATTAATTTCACAATTTTCGAAAAATTTATAATCGCAAATTGTGTTGTATTTGCAATAATATCTATTACTAATGCGCTATATTTCTTATTCACGGATAGTCATTTAGTTTTTTTTAGAAACTACTTTGCTCTTTCTGATGATATAGGCAAGTTTGCCTTAAGACCGTGGACTATTTTTACTTATTTTTTTACTCATTTTACGTTCCGTCATCTATTTTTTAATATCATAGCATTGTATTTTTTTGGTAGAATATTTATGGTGTTTTATAGTAGGAAACAGTTTGTAAAGCATTATATCTATGGTGGTATTTTTGCAGGTATTATTTTTATAATTTCATATAATTTATTTCCAGCATTAATTGAAAAAACTACAGTCTTAGTTGGAGCATCAGCATCTATATTTTCTGTGTTATTTGGTGCAACAGCAATAAGCCCTAATTATACATTCAATTTGTTTGGAGTTTTTAGAGTACCGCTTTGGGTAATTTCTTCTTTATATACTTTATTGTTTATATCTACTTTGCCTTATGCTAATGTAGGAGGTGAATTGTCTCATTTAGGAGGAGCATTTTTTGGATATTTTTATTCGCTTCAGCTAAATAAAGGCAAGGATTTTAGTAAGAGTTTTGATAGTTTTTGGGATAATTTTATTAGCTGGTTTAAGCCTAAATCTAAATTAAAAACCGTGCATAGAACATCAAAAAAGAAGACTTATGCAGGAAAAACCAGAGAAGAGTTCCATACGTATAATGATCAAAAGAAGATAGATCTAATTTTAGATAAGATAAGTAAAAGCGGCTATGAAAGTCTAACAGCAGAAGAAAAGGAATTTTTGTTTAAAGCTGGTAAGAAATAAAGACTATTACTTATAGGACTAATGAATATGAAAAAATTAAAATTCTTTAGTAAGCTTGTATTCATCGTCAACTCATTGGCGGCATTTTTGTTGCTCATTTCTTACTTATTGCCTTATGTGCCTCCAAAGAGTTTTGCTATTTTATCGGTTCTTAGTTTGGGTGTTCCGCTTTTAATTTCACTCAATATTGTGTTTTTTATCTATTGGTTACTTCAAGTTAAAAAACAAATGTTGTTATCACTAGTAGTACTGCTTTTAGGCTGGAATTATTTAGGCTCTTTATATAAATTTTCATCTTCGAAAAAAGTAGAAGAATCAGGTAACATATCTATAATGTCTTTTAATGTTAGGTTGTTTAATAAGTATAATTGGAAACCTAATAAAACGACTAAAGAAGATATTATAGATTTTTTTTATAAAGAGTCTCCAGATATTATTTGTATTCAAGAATATACAAGAGGAAAACCAATTAATTTAAAAGGGTACACTGATTTCAATGGACGGTTCGTTAAGGACACAAAAGGGGGACATACGATTTTCTCTAAATTCCCTATTATAAATTCAGGTTCCTTAGAATTTGAAGATACTAGTAACAATGCTGTTTTTGCAGATGTAGTTAAAGGAAAGGATACGGTTAGAGTGTATAACGTCCATTTACAGTCTGCTAAAATTAATACTGATATAGATTACATAAACAGTCAGTATTCAAGAGATGTTTTTGTAAAACGTGTTAAATGGGCGTTTCAAAAGCAACAATCTCAAGTAGAAAAATTTCTAAAGCATAAATCTAAATGTCCTTATAAAACTATTGTGGCCGGTGATTTTAATAATACTGCATTTTCATACAGTTATAAGAAAATCTTAGGTGACGATTTGGTGGACACCTTTGAGAAGGCAGGTAATGGTTTTGGTAAATCGTTTGATATTAAATTCTTTCCTTTAAGAATTGATTTCATCTTAGCAGACAAGCGTTTTAAAGTCAATGGTTTTAAAACATACAGTGACATTAATCTTTCAGACCATTATCCAATAAAAGCTACTTTAAATTTAAATAAGTAGGCAATCTATACTGTCTGATAAGATGTGCGCAAGTAATCCTAATGCAAAAACACGTGTTGGTTTTTTCCAAAGTAAAAAAAAGTAAACGGTAATGGCATAATAGCTATGAAGTGGGTGAAAGTTTATGCTACATCGATTAGAATCAAAAATAGGATCAGCAAGTAAATGATCTAAATCTATCACAAATGCAGCAAGCATAATTAAATACATTTTTAGCCATTGCTTTCTGTAGAATATTAATGCAATTGCTAAAGGCAGACCAAAATGCAATCCATAATGAATGGTAAACTTTAGCATTAGTATAAACTTTGTTGAGTAATATATAACTCTGTGTTAGGCCCTTCGTTAAAGAGTAAGTCTAAAATGCTTAAATTGGAAATAAAACCATACTTCTCAGAAAAAACTTGAGTATAATATTCTAAGTTATTAGCTTGGTAATTTCGTTTTGCTAAAGGTCTAAAGTCTATTTTGTTTAGAGCATCTTTTTCAAAGACTGTGCTTTCAGAAACGTTTAATTCTAATTGAAGACTGTCTTGAAGAATTTCAAAACACTTCAAATTTAAATCTAAGATGAAGTCAAATTTAGTTTCAAAAAGCGGCATTAAATCATCAATATAAAACTCAAAAAAAGGGGACATACTGTAGGCTGATTGCAACGATTTTAAATGCTGTAATTGCCAATCGTCTTCATTGGCAATTTTTACATCTTTGTACAATTGTCTGTTTTTTTGAGAATAACTAACAGGAACAGTTAATGCTAACTTACCATTAGCACCATAAATTTCTGTACGATTTCTATACGATTGCTTTTGGTAATTGTCGCAGACCTCAAAACACACCGAATCTGACTTTACCATAGCTACAAAATGTGCTATGTTAGGGAAGTATGTTGGGTGTATGAGGCAATCCATTTATTTAGGATTTAAGATGCTGAAGTCTTCTTTTTCTTACGCCATTTATTAAACCCAAAAACACCTAATACAATGACTAAAAATGGAATAAAATATGAGGTGCGTTCACCAGAACCACTTACGGTTGTAAATATTCTATCCCAACGGAATTTCCAGTTTTTAATACCACCTTTCATTATACCATCAATACTCATCCAGATAAATACAGGTTTTCCAAAAATATGGTCATAAGGCACAAATCCCCAATATCTACTGTCAATAGAATTGTTTCTATTGTCTCCCATCATCCAATAGTAATCTTGTTTAAAGGTATATGAGGTTGCAGGTTGGTCATTAATAAAAATCTCATCTCCACGCGTAACTACTTTGTTTCCTTCGTACTCACCAATAGCACGTTTATATAAGGCAATATTTGTCTTGTCTAGCTTTACGGTTGCTCCGGCTTTAGGAACCCATAATGGTCCAAAATGATCCGTATTCCAATCATTATGATATGTGTCTCTTGGAAAAACATCTCCAGAAACACCTTTTTCCTGAATAACACGTTCTACACTAGCCACGTTAGGCTGTACTCTTAGTTTTTTAACTGCTTCATCTGATGCAGCTGCTAAATAAGCTATTCCATTTTGCTGATTATAGCTAAATCTATCATCAACATCAGCTTTATCTAGCATGTTATAAAACATACGTTCTTCACTTGCTGAACTTATAGGCTTTTTTAATGTTAATTTATACGAAAACTGTAAATGAGATCTTGGTGGTAATACATTTTGTTTGCCGTTTATAAATACATAACCATCTCTTATTTCTAATGTGTCACCAGGAGTAGCCACACAGCGTTTTACTAAATTGGTCTTTTTATCAATTGGTTTGTAGTAGTTGCGATCTGGATTGAAATCGTTCATATCCAAAAGCGTATCTGCAGGTTGGTTAAAAACAACAATGTCATTTCGTTCTACATTTTCAAAACCAGGTAATCTAAAATAGGGTAGTTGAAGTTTGTTTTTCCAAGACGTGTTTCTCTCATCATAGTTATCACTAAATAAGTATGATTTGGTTCCTAATTTTGGAATAGTATCATGTACCATTGGTGCTGCTACAGTAGTCATTGGAGCTCTAGCACCATAATGTATCTTACTCACAATAAGAAAATCACCAACTAATAACGATTTTTCTAAAGATGAAGACGGAATAACAAACGGTTGAAAAAAGTATGTGTGTACAATGGTTGCTGCAACAATAGCGAATAGAATAGAAGTGATCCATTCACCAGTAGAGGTTTTTGGTTTTAGTTGTCTGTTTTCAATGTATTTAACATCTTCAACGTAGTTTAAGTAATAGAGATAAAAACCAAGACTTACAATACAGATTAAAGCATCTAATTTACTGTCTTTACCAAAAGCTCTAGCTGTTTCTACCCAAGCGGCAGGAATCATAATAAGATTTACAATAGGTAAAAACATAAGAATAACCCACCACCAAGGACGCGAAATAATCTTCATTAAGATTACTGCATTATAAACAGGTACAAATGCTTCCCAGGCTTGTCTGCCAGCTTTAACATAAAGTTTCCATGTTCCTAAGCCATGAATAATTTGTAATATCAGTAAAAAAATAAACCACTCTGTCCAAGTCATGATGTTATGTTTAGTCTAGTAGGTTGAAAAATATTTTAATTTGTTTCAATTGATTGGCAAATTAACCAATGTTTAACACATCTTTCATGCTAAAGATGCCTTTTTTATCTTTTATCCATTCAGCAGCAATTACAGCTCCTAAAGCGAAGCCTTGTCTGCTGTGTGCTGTGTGCTTAATACTTATAGAATCTATTTCAGAATTATATGTTATTTCATGTGTACCAGGAACTTCGGGTATGCGTTTGGCTTCAATATGAAGCTCATCAGAATTAGGTTTGTCTAATGTCCAACCTTTGTAATTTGTATTTTCAATAATTTGCTCAGCTAAAGTTATTGCAGTTCCACTTGGTGCATCTAACTTTTGTGTGTGATGAATTTCTTCAATTTCAGTACTATAACCTTCAACAGAGGCCATAAGTTGACTTAACCTTGTATTAATTTCAAAAAAGATATTCACACCCAAACTAAAATTCGATGCATATAAAAACGTACCATTATTAGATTTGCAGTACTCCAAAATTTCATCATAATGCTCTAACCAACCTGTTGTTCCGGATATAACAGGAATGCCTGCATCTATAGCTCTTTTGATGTTGTTCACTGCTGTTGAAGGTATGCTAAAATCAATAGCGACATCAGTTTCAGAAAAATCGAAAGTTGTTGTAGAGCTTGTTGCTTTTATTGTAATATTATGGTTTCGGTTTAAAGCAATCGCTTCAATGCTTTTTCCCATTCTACCATAACCGAGTAAAGCTATATTCATTAGAATTTGAAGTTAAGAGTTAAGCCTAAATCACCTGAGTTTTCCATTTGGTTGTATTGATAATGTGGACTTAAACTCAAATTTTCATCTACATTAAACTGAAGTAAATGTGCATCTACATTGGCATCTATGATATTAAGTGCATACAAACCAATGGTAACTAGGAGCGAAACTTCTTTATTTCGCCTAAACTGTTGTTGTGCTCGTATTAATCCATCATTAGAGATAAGCGGATTGCCGTTAGCATCAGAAAATTCATCATCAGTAAAACCTGCTAATCGTCTTTTATAAGCATCTCTATAACGGTCAAACTGTTTGTCGTTTCTTATATAAAAGTAAACACCTGTGCCTATTGCTCCCCAGACAATTGGGATTTTCCAATATTTTTTGTTATAAAATTGTCCTGCGCCTGGTAAAATAGCAGAATAGAATGCTGCCTTAGAAGGCCTTAAAGGATCTATTTCCTTTTTTTCTATAAATGCATTATCAATTAATACTGTTTCTTTATCTAAACCAATGCTTGTGCTGTCACTTTCTACCTGAGCTGATGAAAATGATATAGAAATAAAGCAGAGAATGCCAAAGAAAAGCTTTTTATTTAGCACGCTGTACTAGTTTTTTAATTCTATTGAAATCTTCCTCAGAGTGAAAAGGAATTGTAATTCTGCCACTACCATTTTTACCTAATTTCACATCAATTTTGTGGCCAAAGTAATCTGAAAAATCTTTAATTCCCTTTTTTACATATTTAGGAATTTCGGTAGGAATTTTATCTTCCTTAGTATCCTCTTCTTGGTTGTTAAGACTTTTTACCAATTGCTCTGTAGCTCTTACAGAGAGTTTATTGCTGATGATTTTTTCATAAACTTCAAGTTGGTCTACTGGACTTTCAATATTTACCATTGCTCTACCATGACCCATAGAAATAAATCCATCTCGCATTCCGGTTTGAATGATAGGGTCTAGTTTTAACAACCTTAAGTAATTTGCAATAGTAGAACGTTTTTTACCCACACGTTCACTCATTTGTTCCTGTGTAAGGTTAATTTCATCAATTAAACGTTGGTATGATAATGCAATTTCAATTGGGTCTAAATCCTGTCTTTGGATATTTTCGACCAAAGCCATCTCAAGAGATTCCTGGTCGTTGGCAATTCTTATATATGCAGGAATTGTTTCTAAGCCAATAAGTTTAGAGGCTCTAAAACGGCGTTCTCCAGAAACTAGCTGATACTTGTTAAATGCTAATTTTCTAACCGTAATAGGTTGAATAACGCCTAACTCTCTTATTGATGAAGCTAATTCTCTAAGAGATTCTTCATTAAAATTAGTTCTTGGTTGAAAAGGGTTAACCTCAATACTGTCAATATCTAGTTCAACAATATTACCAACAACTTTGTCCGCATTTTTGTCTTCTGCAGATTTTATATCATTTTCAGGATCTTTTAGTAAAGCAGATAGTCCACGTCCTAAAGCCTGTTTTTTTGTTGCCTTAGCCATTACAATTCGTTTTTCTTTATAAGCTCTTTTGCCAAATTCAAATAATTGGCAGCGCCTCTACTACTTACGTCGTAGTTAATAATACTTTCACCATAGCTAGGTGCTTCACCAAGTTTAACATTACGTTGTATAATGGTTTCAAATACCATATCACTAAAGTGTTTTTGAACTTCTTCTACAACCTGATTCGATAGACGCAAACGCGAATCGAACATAGTAAGCAGCATACCTTCAATGTCTAACGCTTGGTTATGTATTTTTTGTACACTTTTAATAGTATTTAACAGTTTTCCTAAACCTTCAAGCGCAAAATATTCACATTGAATAGGAATAATTACAGAATCTGAAGCAGTTAAAGCATTCAGTGTTAACAACCCTAATGATGGAGCACAATCAATTAAAATATAGTCATATTCAGATTTTAAATCTGAAATAGCTTGCTTAAGCATATACTCACGCTCATCTTTATCAACAAGTTCTATCTCAATCGCAACAAGATCTATGTGCGCAGGAATAACATCTACATTAGGAGCATTAGACGCCATAATGGCCTCTTTTGCTGTTTTGGTATGTTCTAAAACCTGATATGACCCAAGCTCAACAGTGTCAACATCAATACCTAATCCGGAACTTGCATTAGCTTGCGGATCCGCGTCTATAAGTAGGACTTTCTTCTCTAGAGCACCTAAAGAAGCTGCTAAATTTACTGAGGTGGTTGTTTTTCCGACACCCCCTTTTTGGTTAGCAATTGCAATGATTTTACCCATTAAATGATTTGGTTTATTAAGGGTTTAAAAATACAATTTATTATGAGTTTAGAAAATTGAAGTTGTTAACAGTTTAGTATTTTATGTGTCGGTAATATTTTTAAAGTTTTTCCCGTTTATATCGTATCAGCTAACATAAGCTAAATATTTGTGAAGCTTTAATTGTCAGTTTTTTAACATGATTTTAAAATCTTAATATTTAACTTTAGCGTAACCAATAAATTAATCAAAAACATGAAAACTAATTTTCGCACTACATTAGTGTTGGCAATTGCTCTGCTATTTTCTATTATAGTAGAAGCGCAGCCAAAACAAACTGCCTCTGTAGAGGGTATTACAGAGTACAAATTAGATAACGGACTTAAAGTCTTGTTGTTTCCGGACAATTCCTCACAAACCATTACAGTTAATATTACCTATAAAGTTGGGTCTAGACACGAAGGTTATGGAGAAAAGGGTATGGCTCACTTGTTAGAGCATTTAGTATTTAAAGGCACACCTAATCATCCAGACATTCCAAAAGAATTAACATCGCATGGAGCGCGACCAAATGGTACTACCTGGTACGACCGTACTAATTATTTTGAAACTTTTAATGCTACAGACGAAAACCTTGATTGGGCCCTAGATTTAGAGGCCGATCGTATGGTAAATTCTTATATCGCTAAAAAAGATTTGGATTCAGAATTTTCAGTAGTTAGAAATGAGTTTGAATCTGGTGAAAACTCACCAACAAGTGTATTAATGCAAAAGGTAATTAGCTCTGCGTTTCTATGGCACAATTACGGACAATCCACGATTGGGAATAAGTCTGATATAGAGCGTGTTCCGATTGAAAACCTAAAAGCATTCTATAAAAAATATTACCGACCTGATAATGCAGTTTTGATGGTAACAGGAAAATTTGATACCGATAAAACGCTTGCCTTAATAGAAAAGAAATTTGGTGGTATTAAAAATCCAGAAACAGCTTTAAATGATGTGCCAACTATAGAGCCAGCACAAGATGGAGAGAAGAGAGTAGAGTTAAGTAGAGTAGGAGATTTACAGTTAGTTTCTGCATTATTCCACACACCTGCAGGTTCTCATGTAGATTATGCATCATTGGCGCTTGTTGAAAATATTTTAACAGATCAACCATCAGGACGTTTGTATAAGGCATTGGTAGAAAGTAATAAAGCATCTTCTATTTGGAGTTTTTCGCCTTTTACAAAAGAACCAGGTTTTATGTATTTTAATGTAGATGTACCATCAGATAAGTCATTGGCTGATGCTGAATCAACTTTATTAGCAATTTTTGATGGCTTAAGAGATAATCCAATTACAGAAGAAGAATTAAAACGTGCTAAAGCTAATCTTGGTAAACAAATGGATCAGATGTTGCGTAACTCTTCATACTTAGGAACATATACAAGTGAGTTTATAGGAGCAGGTGATTGGAGGTTAATGTTTATTCATAGAGATCGTGTTGAGGCTGCAACATTAGAGCAGGTTAATGAAGTTTTAAGCAATTACTTTATTAAAACAAACAGAACGGTTGGTAATTTTATTCCAACAAAGCAGCCAATGCGTATCGAGATTCCTCATACTGAAGGTTTAGAAGACTTAGTAACTAATTATAAAGGAAAAGAAGCTTTAAGTACAGGTGAGGCTTTTGATGTTTCTTATGCTAATATTCAAGCGCGTTTAGATTCAGGGACGATTGGTGAAACTGGAATTGAATATGGATTCATTAAAAAAGATAATAGAGGAGAAACTGTAAACGTTAATTTCACGTTTAGAAATGGTGGTGTAGATGATTTAATGAATAAGGGCAGAGTTGCAAATTATACAGCAAGAATGTTGAATAAAGGTACTAAAGCGAAGTCTAGACAAGATATTGAAGATAAGTTAAGCGAACTTAAATCTAGCGTTTATTTTAGTGGAGGTAACGGCAGAACTTACGCTTATGTAACTTCTACTAAAGAACATTTAATGGAAACATTAGATTTAATGACCGAAATGTTAAAAACACCAGCATTTAACCAAGAGGAATTAGATAAATTAAAAACTCAAGATATTGCAAATATCGAACGTAATAAAACAGAACCACAGTACTTAGTACAAAAACGTTTGGGTGAAATTAATCAAACATATCCTAAAGGACATCCGTTGTACAATATGTCTATGGAAGAAGAATTGGCAGCTATTAATGATGTGTCAATAGAAGCAATGCAAGCCTATTATGATGATTTCTACGGAATATCAAACAACGCAACGTTAGTAGCTATTGGTAATATTGACGAAGCAAAATTGAAAAGTTATTTTGAAAAGGAATACGCAGATTTTAAATCAGATTTACCATATTCTGAAATTAAAGATCCTTACACAGCAAATAATCCTGCTAACGAACAAATAAAAACTCCAGACAAAAAGAATGCCTTTACTTTAGGATTCTTAAACTTTGAGTGTAGCCAATATGATGACGATTATGCAGCATTACAAGTAGCTGGATCTGTGTTTGGTGGTGGTTTCTTAAACTCTCGTATAGCAACAAGATTACGTCAGCAAGATGGTGTAAGCTATGGAGCAGGAGGTGGAGTTAATGTAGATAGTAACAAGAAAGATAAAAATTCTGGAATGTATATTTACGCTATCTACGCGCCAGAGAACGAAGCTAAAGTTCAAAAAGGATTTGAAGAAGAAATAGCTCGTTTTATTAAAGACGGAATTACACAACAAGAGTTAGACGATGCAGTTGCTGGTTGGGTACAAGCACAAAGTGTATCTAGAGCAAAAGATAATGAATTGGCAAGTACAATTAATAATAACTTGTATTATGAAAGAGATATGATGTTTCAGAAAAACATTGAGGAAAAGGTAAAAAGTTTAACCGTTGAAGATGTTAATAAGGCGATTAAAACTTATTTTAAAGAAATGAAAGAATGGTCTGTTGTTAATGGAGGAGATTTTAAAGAATATGAAATTAAGAAAGATGATAAAGTTGATGATTAATAAATAAAATCATGATAAATAAAAGCCCTTCATTTGAAGGGCTTTTTTATTGTCTGTTGTCTAAGAAATCTAAAACTTCGTTGAAGTATGTGTTACCACCAACTTTCCAAACGTTTAAATGATTAGCATTATCAATTTCTAAAAACTTCTTTTGTGATGATTTTATAGTTGAAAAATTGGCTTTACCGTAAGATATATCTATACGTTTATCTTTATTTCCATGTACAATAAGAATGGGTTGATTTATATTTTCACAATATTTAATGGGTTTAGCATCATCTGCATCAAACTCAGCAATAGTGGCAGCTCTGCTTGAAAGATAATTCGAAAACGGTAAAAAGCTAAAGCCAGCATGTAAATCAAAATAATCGTTGACTATTGTTTGGTAATCAGTAAATGTACTTTCGATAACTCCAAACGAAATACGTTTATCAAAACCCATAGATTGAATGGCAACAGCACCTCCTAATGATTGTCCCCAAACACCTATGTTTTTTAGGTTCTCCTTATCGATTAAATAGTCAACAAGTTTTTGCACATCTTTTTTCTCAAAGACTCCAAATGTGCAAAATTGACCTTCACTATCTCCGTGAGCTCTGAGGTCTAAAGCGACAGAATTATAACCATTTTCAGCTAAAAATGTACTTAAACCTAAAAAGTGATTTTTATTAGATCGTATGCCATGAAGTAATATTATCGTTCCTTTTGGTGTTTCTGTTTTAGACTTTATCAGATAGGCAGATAGTTTAATGTCGTCGAATGATTTGAAAACAAACTCTTTTCTGTTGGAAGTTGTATCAGTACCTTCCTTAAACTCAACTTCAACTGGTTTGTTTCGCTTTATTAGTCTAACAATAGGGTTTCTTATTTCAGTAATTAACCGAGGAATAAAGAAATGAATTAGTAATAATCCAATTATTGACGATACAATAATTGAACGTTTAAAAATTTTTAGATTTCTCTTTTTTGACATTTAAGATCAGTCAATCAAAATTTCTAAAATCTGAATTGCAGCATCACTAATTTTAGTTCCAGGTCCAAAGACTGCAACTGCACCAGCATCAAATAAGTATTGGTAATCTTGTTTTGGGATAACACCACCTACAATAACCATAATATCTTCTCTGCCATAGTTTTTAAGCTCTTCGATAACTTGAGGCACTAGAGTTTTATGTCCAGCGGCCAATGAAGATACACCTAAAATATGTACATCATTTTCAACCGCTTGCTTAGCAGCTTCTTTTGGTGTTTGAAATAATGGACCAATATCTACATCAAAACCAACGTCAGCATAACCAGTAGCTACTACTTTGGCACCTCTATCATGACCATCTTGTCCCATTTTTGCAATCATTATACGAGGTCTACGACCATCTTGTTCTGCAAATTGGTCTGCTAGTTCTCTGGCTTTTTTAAAGCTTTCGTCGTCTTTTATTTCTTTGCTATACACTCCGCTAAATGATTTTATTTGTGCTTTGTAACGTCCAAATTCAGCTTCAAGAGCATCACTAATTTCACCTAAAGTGGCGCGTTTTCTTGCTGCATCTACTGCTAAAGCTAATAAATTTTCTTCACCAGATTGAGCAGCAGCTGTTAATTTAGATAAAGCATCAGTTACCGCTTTAGTGTCTCTCGTGCTTTTTATATGGTTAAGACGTTCTATTTGTTGGTTTCTAACCGTTTGGTTATCTACTTCTAAAATATGAAGTGGGTCTTCTTCTTTCAATTGGTATTTATTAACTCCAACAATAATATCTTGTCCAGAGTCAATACGAGCTTGCTTACGTGCAGCAGCTTCTTCAATACGTAATTTCGGAATTCCGGCTTCTATGGCTTTTGTCATTCCACCTAATTCTTCAACTTCTTCTATCAGTTGCCATGCTTTTTCAGCAATCTTGTTGGTTAAACTTTCAACATAATAACTACCAGCCCAAGGGTCTACAGTTTTGGTAATATGTGTTTCTTCTTGAAGATATATTTGTGTGTTACGTGCAATACGAGCTGAGAAATCTGTTGGTAAAGCAATAGCTTCATCAAGCGCGTTGGTGTGTAAACTCTGTGTGCCACCAAAAGCAGCAGCAGCAGCTTCGATACAAGTTCTGGCAACATTGTTAAAAGGATCTTGCTCAGTTAAACTCCAACCCGAAGTTTGGCAATGCGTTCGTAGTGCTAAGGATTTTGAGTTTTTTGGATTGAATTGTTTCACAAGTTTTGCCCAAAGCATACGTGCAGCTCTCATTTTGGCAATCTCCATAAAATGATTCATGCCAATAGCCCAAAAGAATGATAAGCGCGGAGCAAAAGTGTCTATGTCCATTCCTGCTTCTAATCCTTTTCTTATGTACTCTAAACCATCAGCTAAAGTATATGCCAACTCAATATCGCAGGTTGCACCAGCTTCTTGCATATGGTAACCAGAAATACTAATGCTGTTGAATTTTGGCATATTTTGACTTGTATATTCAAAAATATCAGAAATGATTTTCATCGATGGAGTTGGTGGGTAAATGTATGTGTTACGCACCATAAACTCTTTTAGAATATCATTTTGAATGGTTCCTGCCAGTTGTTCTGGTTTTACTCCTTGCTCTTTTGCAGCCACAATGTAAAACGCCATAATTGGTAAAACCGCACCATTCATAGTCATAGAAACAGACATTTTATCTAATGGAATCTGATCGAAGAGAATTTTCATGTCTTCAACGGAATCTATTGCAACACCAGCTTTACCAACATCACCAACAACACGTTCGTGATCTGAGTCGTAACCTCTGTGTGTGGCTAAATCGAAAGCCACCGAAAGTCCTTTTTGTCCTGCCGCTAAATTTCTTCTGTAAAACGCATTACTTTCTTCTGCGGTAGAAAAACCTGCATATTGTCTAATAGTCCAAGGTCTACGAACATACATGGTAGAGTATGGGCCACGAAGGTTTGGTGCAATGCCAGCTACAAAATCTAAGTGCTCTAAATCTTTTAGATCTTCTTTTGAATAATTAGATTTAACTTTAATGTCTTCAGCGGTTAGAAAATCTGTTGAGGTATTTTCTTTTTCAGCTGAAGTTTTTAAATTTATATGTTGAAGGTTTTTTCTGCTCATAACCTTGTTTTTTATTAATAATAACTACTATAGGTTTTGTCTATATTGAGTTTTATTCCTCTTTTAATCTTTTGATTTCCAAATTCTCAGATAATCTTTTCTCAATTATTGGTTTAATAAGTGTTTTTCGTTTTTCAATCTTTAAAAAAGGACTCACTTCTATATCATTTTTCATTTTATCTTCAGGATTTGGATGCTTATTTGTTCCCAAAAGGATTAGTTTTTCAGCATCAAAATCGGCTTGTTCTTTATCAGCACTTTCTTTAATTTTTCGTTGGATTGTGCCTTCTTTTAATTGACTTAAAAAGCCTCCGTTAGCTTCAATATCTTTAAAAAGAGCTAAAGCTTTTTCGGCTAATTGTTCAGTTAAACTTTCAATATAATAAGCGCCATCAGCTGGATTATTAACCTTATCGAAATAGCTTTCATTTTTAAGCACTAAGAGTTGATTGCGAGCAATACGATCACCAAATTCATTTGAGTGGTGATACAAACTGTCATATGGTAGGTTGGCCACAACATTTGCGCCTCCCAATACAGCGCTCATGCATTCTGTTGTGGTGCGTAGCATATTAACGTTGTAATCGTAAATAGTTTTATTACGTTTGCTAGGTGTTGCAATTATTTTGCAGTTGGCATTAAAACCATATTCTGCTGCTAGAGTTTGCCATAATAGTCTAAGTGCTCTTAGTTTAGCAATCTCGAAGAAGTAATTGGAGCCAACGGCTGCGTTAAAAGTTACTTCTATTGATTCTTTTATTTCAACTGATAGATTATCGAAATGGTTGAGATACTCGTTGGCGTGTGCTAAACTATAAGCCAATTGCTGCACAATATTAGCACCAGCATTTTGGTAAAGACTAGCATCTATTGAAAATTGATTCGATGATTTTACAATAGCATCAAATTTTTCGTGATCATCTTTTAAGTTTGTATACCAATTGCCTGTTTTGGCAAGATGTCCTATAATATCTGTGTCGAAATACGCTCTTAAGCCAGAAGAAGATACAGCAGCATTTTCCTCTATAAATTTAGAAGAAAGAAATTGCATTTTAAAACGTATGCCTGTTTTAGCTAAATCAATCTGATTAAATAAATCTTTAATACTTGTGTCTTCAGATTTAACAACAAATGTTATGTGCTCAGCACCTCTAACAATAGCATCTGTAGCCTTTATATTAGCTTCTTTGGCATTTTTTACCTCAATGATTTGTGAGATTTTCCATTCAGTGGCTTTACTCGCTGAAGTTTCTGGTAAACTTTCAAATTCATCAGAATGATAAAATGGTTTAACGTCTATACCTTCGTTCGTATGCCAAATTAAGGAGTTGTTGTAATCAGCGCCTTTAAGGTCTACTTGTATTTTTTGTTTCCAGGCTTTTGAGGAAACAGCTTCAAAATCTTTAAATAAGGATTTACTCATCGTTATCTTGTTTTGCTATACTGTCTTGGTACTCTATAATGAAGATGTCTTCATCCGCTTTTTTCATGTAATAATTTTCACGTGCAGCGCGTTCAATACCTTCTTCCGTACTTAGTTCTTTTATAGCTTTATTGTCTTTTGCGATTTCGTTTTTGTAATGCTCTTTTCGATATTTTCGTTCTTCAATTTCAGAATTGAGTTCATGATGAAAAAACCATGAATGCGCATCAAAGAATAACATCCAAATAATAAATACAACTGATAATAGAACGTAGATGTTCTTAAATGGTTTTAGGTATTTACTATTTAGAAGTTTCATTACAGTCTTTCGTTTATAATAGTTTTAACGATATCTACAGCTACTGTGTTGTATTTGTTGTTTGGAATTATAATGTCTGCATATTCTTTCATTGGTTCAATGAATTGCTGATGCATAGGTTTGAGGGTTGTCTGATATCTGGTTAATACTTCGTCAATATCTCGCCCACGTTCCGTTATATCTCTTTTTAATCGACGTATTAAACGTTCGTCAGAGTCTGCATGTACAAAGATTTTTATATCGAACAATTCTCTTATTTCTGGATGAGATAAAATAAGAATACCCTCAACAATCATTACCTTTCTTGGTTGTGTAACAATAACATCTCCGGTTCTGTTATGCTTTACAAAGGAGTACACAGGTTGGTTTACAGATTTACCTTCTTTAAGTTCTTTGAGGTGTTTTTCTAACAACTCAAAATCGATAGAACGCGGATGATCAAAATTAATTTTTACACGTTCTTCAAAGCTTAAGTGAGATGTGTCTTTATAGTAAGAATCTTGAGAGATGACACCAACTTCTCCTTCAGGAAGTTCTTTAAGAATTGTATTAACAACTGTGGTTTTTCCACATCCTGTTCCTCCACCAATTCCGATTATAAGCATTGTAAATGTTTAGATTTAGTTAGTTATGCAAAGTTAGCTAATTAAGGCTAGTTTTTAATGACTTTTGTCACATCTTCTTTGGTTACAATTTTACCGTAATTATTTCCCCAGCTATTGTTAATGTAATTCATAACATTAGCAACTTCATCATCACTTAGACCTAACGCGGTCATTACATTATTATAAGTGACTTCATTTACATTAATTTGACCAGATAACCCTTTCTTTATGGCTCTTATGCTGGCTTTTTGATTCTCTTTTAAATAATCTGATTGAGCTAGAGGAGGAAAAATTTTAGGTGCTCCTTTACCATTGCTCATATGGCATGTTACGCACATGTCTCCATAGATTAATTTACCACGGTTATAACTATCCTTTAGTTGTAGATTTATAGTTGTATCTTCTTTATTTATAGAATAGTCTGCATGTTTGCTTTTCTTGTTATTAGAATTACAAGAAATTATCATTAATGCTACAGCAAAAAGTTTGCAGTATTTTATCATTGTCTTAAAAACTTTACGATTCCTAAATTTTAAACACCAACATAGATATATCCATCTGGTCCTTGTTGTATAGATCTAACTCTCGCTATACCATCTAATAAGCGTTCTTCTTTAATGACTTTATCATCTTTTAAAGTACACATGTCTAAATACTGAAATTTTAATGAGCCCACCAACAAATTTCCGTTTCAACCTCCATATTTATCATTATTAATAAAAGCTATTCCGCTTAGCGCTATAGAAGGAGCCCAAAAATGAAGTGGTTGTTCCATGCCCTCTTTTTTGTAATTTATTTTGCACGCAAGTGAGTAAACTTACTAGAATTAGACCTAGCATTGAGAGTTTAATTTTCATAATTGAGGACAAAAATTTTGTATCAATCTTTAAAGTTAAAAAAATGTTGTTGGATTGAAAAGAAAAACTCTATATTTGCAGTCCTAAAATTGATAACCAATATTCGGGGTGTAGCGTAGCCCGGTTATCGCGCCGCGTTTGGGACGCGGAGGTCGCAGGTTCGAATCCTGCCACCCCGACTTAAATAAAAAAGCTCAGCATTTGCTGAGCTTTTTTATTTGTGTTTAATGGTAGAGTGGTAAATAACCAGTCGATAGATTTATTGCTAAATTTTTCAGAAACAGTATAATTTAGAAATTACTCCTATTTATAAATATTTTAATTCAAACTTACCATTCCGAATTTGTCAATGGCTTGTTTTTCGTTATCTGGAAGAGAGAATTCTAATTCAGTCCACGTTGTTCCTTCGATACCTCTAAGCTTAATTCCGTTTTCTGTTGTAGTTATTGTAAATAAATAATCTGCAAGATTTTTATCTTTGTTTTTTGATACACTTTTCAGATCAGTCATTCCATATTCATCAATGGCCTGAACACGTACATTATTTAAATTAAAAGATAAATCAATCCAAGCACTTCCTTTATAGCTTTTCATCTTTATTCCGTTGAAGGTTTTTTCTATGGTTATCTTGAAGTCCTTAATATCTGCTTTTTTTTCTTGACCAACTAGTTGAGGTGTTATTATAAAAAATGTTCCAATTAAGATTAATGATAATAGCTTTTTAAAATTCAATTTTGTGTTCATATATCTATTTTACTTTTGGTTTGAGTTTTAATTAAGTTTTTTAGAAATTACAGGATAGTATCAGAAAATAATACTGTACTAATTCAAAGTATTAGTATAAAGCCAATGGGTATTATTCTAACAAATATTTTTTCTTTTTCTGTAATTTTTAAAAAGATAAGGTTTATTGATGTATAGAACAAGTTAAAAAAGGTTAAACCAAAGCTCTATGAGTACAGAATTATCCACTTTTTTATAAGATTATGTTAATTTTTCATATCAAGATTGATATTCTATAGCTTAAATTTAAGCTTCATCGATTTTTTTTTAATAACACTTTTGTTGTCATTAGTTTAACATTCTGAAAAATGAACCTTAACTATGCTTACCTTTATTGTTCCTGTAAAAAGTGAACGTGTTTCAGGCAATTGGCTAGAGTTTTGTAATCTTGTTGAAAGAACATTTAAGTCTTTGTGCAATCAAACAGATCAAAATTTTAAGATTATTGCAGTTTGTCATGAAATTCCTTTAATTGACTTTCAACATAAAAATCTCCATTATCTACAGGTTGATTTTGATCCGCCAATACGAGAGGAAAACGAGAGTGATGATAGTATAAATAAGCGCAGAGAGATTGATAAGGGCAGAAAGTTAAAGCTTGGTGCTAATTATGCTAAAGAAAAGTTTAGTACAGATTATGTTATGACTGTAGATTCTGACGATTATGTGAGTAATCGTATTGCAGCATATGTAAATAACACTAAGAAAGATGTGCCGGGTTGGTATACAAAAAACGGGTACTTACATTTTGATGGTAAGTCTTTTTTATTTGCCACTTTTAAGTTTAGTTATCTATGTGGAAGTTCAGTTATTGTAAAACCAGAATTACTTCAGTATTTTTTTGAAGTTGACCCTATATTGTACTTTGATCATCGCTTAACGGTTTTAGATAACCATATAAAGCTAAAACCATTGCCTTTTTATGGAGGGATTTATAGCATGGCCAATGGAGAGAATCATTTAATGCACGTATCAAATATTAAAAAGTTTAACAACCATAAAGGATGGCTGTCATCAGAAGGTTTGAAACGTATAATGGCAAAACTCAAAAATTACCGTTTTCGGTTTATCACAAAGAAGATTAGAAAAGAGTTCAGTTTTTACAATTAAGGTGTTTCAACTCTAATATAGTTTTCAGAATATATTCTGTTGCCTTCATCATCTAATTCTATTTGTTGGAATTTATTAGGGTATAAATCTAAATCAAAAACAAACTGCTTTTTCTCGGCTATAACTTCATTCATCACAGCAGAACCGAAATCTAATACTTCTGTGAGCTGGTCTCCATCAAACTTGTATGTGCCATAACCAAACCATTCTGAAGAGTCTGCTGGCCTGTGTTTACACCACATTACCTTTGTGTCTGTGTACATCTTTAATTGTCTAAATTCAGGGTTCATTTTAAATGAATCTACAACCACGTTATCTTTGTAGTTATAGAATCCTGTAAGTTCCCATGTGCCTTTTAGATCACCAAGTTTATCATTTAGTTCATTGTTAGATGAACTATTGGTCTCTTCTGTAGTTTTAGTTTCGTTTTTACACGATAAAACTAATAACAATAGCATACTTAGAAATAAAATTTTTGTTTTCATGACAGGTAAGGTTTAGCTGTTAAACACATAAAAGTTAATAAATTAATATGAGGAATTAAAGCAATTTGAAAACTTTATGATACTATAGTTAGTGTTAATAACTTCTGCGTAAGGTTTTATTCAAAAATCCTACTTTTGTTTAGTAATAAACACAAGATATGTCTGATACAATTGAAAAAGTAAAATGCTTAATAATAGGTTCTGGACCTGCGGGCTATACGGCTGCAATATATGCGTCTAGAGCAAACATGGAACCGGTTTTATATCAAGGAGAGCAACCAGGAGGTCAATTAACTACTACTAATGATGTTGAAAACTTTCCAGGATATCCTGATGGTATAACAGGGCCTGAAATGATGATGCAATTACAAAAGCAAGCAGAGCGATTTGGTGCAGATGTGCGTCATGGATGGGTGACTAAAGTCGATTTTTCTGGAGATATACATAAAGTATGGGTTAATGATGAAAAGGAAATCCATGCTAAAACCGTGATAATTTCAACAGGTGCTTCTGCAAAATATTTAGGATTACCTTCTGAACAAAAGTATTTACAACTAGGTGGCGGAGTTTCGGCTTGTGCAGTTTGTGATGGATTCTTTTATCGAAACCAAGAAGTAGTGATTGTTGGAGCGGGAGACTCTGCTTGTGAAGAAGCACACTACTTATCTAAACTTTGTAAAAAAGTAACAATGTTAGTGCGTCGTGATGAATTTAGAGCTTCTAAAATTATGGCTGAACGTGTAAAGAAAACCGAAAATATAGAAATCTTATATAATACCGAAACAGAAGAGGTATTAGGGGATGGACAAGTTGTAACTGGCGTTAGGGCTTTTAATAACCAAACCAACGAAAAGCAAGATATACCAGCAACAGGATTCTTTGTAGCTATCGGTCATAAGCCAAATACAGATATCTTTAAAGGTCAGATAGATTTAGACGAAACAGGTTATATTATTAATGCGAAACCGGGAACAAGTAAAACTAATATTGAAGGTGTTTTTGTAAGTGGTGATGCTGCAGACCATGTTTACAGACAAGCTATTACAGCGGCTGGTACAGGTTGTATGGCTGCGTTAGATGCTGAACGTTATTTAGCTGCTAAAGAGGCTGATTTTGAAGTAGCAACTTCTACTTATAATTAACAACTCATTTAATATACATAGAAAAGCCGAAGTCATTGACTTCGGCTTTTTTTTATACTCTAATTTAAATATAGTAGGGTATGATTTTTATCATAAAATACTTTGAAGTTTATTCAAACCTTTGTGAAACATTAAAAACCAAAAAAACAATGAACTTTATAATTAAACCGTCGGTATTTTACATTACAACGCTATTTGTTGGTCTGTTTTTCTTTCAAACAGCAACAGCCCAAACCTATAAGTTAAACAATAGCGCTTCAGAATTAAAAGTAAAAGGAACATCTTCATTACATGATTGGGAGTTAAACACAGAAGAACAGTCAGGAGAAGCAGAAGTTGAAAATTCAGATGACTTTGTAATTAAAACTCTTAGTTTCTCTGTAAAAGCTAAGAGTCTTAAAAGTGGTAAATCTGGAATGGATAAAAACACCTATAAGGCACTTAAAACAGATAAGCATAAAACAATAGACTTTAATCTCTCATCTGTTAGCCAAGTTGAAAAAGTTTCAGAAAATCATTTCAAGACTACAGTAAAAGGTGATTTGACAATATCTGGAGTTAAGAAGTCTATTTCGCTTACACTGAATATAAAATTAGAAGGGTCAAAGTTGTTAATAGAGGGAGAAAAATCTCTAAAAATGACAGATTATGGAGTTAAACCTCCAAAGGCATTATTAGGAACAATAAAAACAGGAGATGCTATAACAATAGTTTTTAAATCTGTTTACAATAAACAATCATAAAAATTAACTAAAAAAAATAGTAACCATGAAATCAATTTTAAAATATGCAAGTTTTATTCTTGCAATCACATTTGCAAGTACTCTATTTGCACAAGAGAAAAGTAAAAGAGACTTAGATAATTACAGACAACCTGACAAAAGAGGTATTAATGTTTTTGAATCACCAAAAGATACTGTTTCTACTTTCGAGGATATAAGGGTAAGAATAGGTGGGTCATCAACATTGCAATTCCAAGCTTTGGATCATGAAAATGGTGTAGACCAAGCTTTAATTGATGGAGGAACCGTACAACCTTTACAAGAAATAGGAAGTAACTTTAATCTAGCTACAGCAAACCTTGATTTAGATGTAACTTTAGCTAAAGGTGTGAGAATGCATTTGAGAACCTATTTGTCTTCTCGTCACCACCCAGAACCTTATGTAAAAGGAGGGTATTTCCAAATAGACAATTTAGACTTCATTTCTCCAGGTTTATTGGAAAATGTAATGAAATATACCACTATTAAAGTAGGGCATATGGAAAATAATTATGGTGATGCTCACTTTAGAAGAACTGATAACGCGCAAGCAATTTACAACCCATTTGTAGGAAACTTAATTATGGATTCTTTTACCACTGAAGTGGGTGCTGAGATTTATTACCAACGTGATGGTTTTCTTGGTATGATTGGTTTTTCTAATGGAAAATTGAATCAAGATGTTGAAGTAAATAATGGTAGCAATACAGGAGGAGCAGCTTTTATAGCTAAATTAGGTTACGATAAACAACTTAGTGATGATTTACGTCTTAGATTAACAGGGTCTTTGTACAACACAGGTTATGCTCCTAACGTTTATTTATATACTGCTGATAGATCAGGATCTAGATATTATTCTGTTATGACAACTCCTATGTACTATGACTGGAGAACACAGTCTATGCAAAACACCACAGCTTCAAATACATTTAGAACAGGACGATTTGACCCAGGATTTAGTAATAGAATTACTGCTATAATGTTTAACCCATTTGTTAAGTATGGTGGATTGGAGTTCTTTGGAACATTAGAATTCGCTAATGGTGGAGCTTCAACTGAAGCAGATGACCGTAGCACAACTCAGTTAGCAGGTGAAGTAATCTATCGTTTTGGTAGTACTGAAAATTTCTATATAGGTGGTCGTTACAATACAGTTAGTTCAGAACAATCATTTGGTGATGTTGATATTGATAGAGTACAGCTATCTGCAGGTTATTTCTTGACAAAAAATATATTAGCTAAAGTTGAGTATGTGTCTCAAAGTTATGATGGCTATGCTGAAGATAACGTTCTTTATGATGGTAAATTTAATGGCTTAATGGCAGAAGCTGTTATAAGTTTTTAAAATTAATTAACTTTAGGCCTTTAGTCTGTACAGACTAAAGGCCTTATTTTTAAAATGATGATTAGAACAATTTCATTAGTCGTTTTATTTTTTTTAAACTCAATATTTAGCGTGTTTATTGAAAATAATGATGCGTTTAAAGAGGCTACCATAAATTTTTCTTCTGATAGTTATTTGAAAATCAATGGCAAAACAAATGTAAACACATTTGGGTGTGCATTTAATATTGATGCGTTTTCAGATGCAATTAAGGTAAACTTTAAAGAGTATGATAGCTCAGTTAAGTTTAGTAATACAACATTAAGACTTTCTAATATAGAGTTTGATTGTGGTGGAAAAGCTATAAACAAAGACTTTAACAAACTACTTAATTCAGAAGAACATCCAGAAATAGTTTTGAATTTAAAAGAGATTTCAAAGACTGAAGAAGATATAAATTCTACCATAGCAACCGTAGAAATTATAATTTGTAAAATCTCTAAAACTTATAAAATTCCAGTTTCTGTAGACAGTAAAAATGGATTGTATGTAAGTGGATTATTACCTATAAATATTAATGATTTTAACCTAAAGGCTCCAAAAAAAATGTTAGGAATGGTAAAAGTCTCTCCAAAAATAGAAATAGAATTCTCCCTTAAGATAAACGAAGTTTAAACATAAAACTAACGCTTCTTCTTTTGAAGTTTAGCAGTGTCCTCAAACTTTGCAATGGTGATTGCAGGACTTCCAAAAAGATAAATTTCAGTATCACCTGATGCAGTAATAGTAATTTTATCCATTGTGCTAATTGTTAAATCACTATTGCCTTCTAATGTGGCATCTACAGTTTTAACATCGAACTTAGGACTATTAAAATTTGTGGAGTTATCTAATCTAATTACGGAACTATTTGCAGCACCTTCAATTACAGCATCTGATCGTTGATACAAATCAAAATCTGCAACTTTACTATTAATTAATGCATCTAATTTGCTGTTATCGCTAAGCTCAATTTTTGTTGAATCTGCAGTAAGATTTAATCGAGTTTTAGATTTACCCGTACTCTTATAATCAAAAGTGTTTGCTTTAATGTTTAAGTAGGCTCTAGAATTATCACTAGTTATTAAACTAGCATTGTCAAGTTCCATAGAGGTTAAGGATCGTATCTCTCCGTCACCTTTTATTTCTATATTTTGAAGTGCATCTCCGTAATTTACGGTAATATTAAGTTGTTTTTTGGAAGTAATTCGCATTGTCTCGGCAAACGATAAAACTCCATCAACAACATCAAACTGTATAACGTCGTGTAAATTGTCATCTGTTTCTACGTTTACTGATGGTTTACTGTTGTAAACTATTTCTATAGAAAAATCACCATCAACAACTATGGTATGAAAGTCGTCAATATAGGTTTGCTTTATGGTAACATTTCTATCACCTTTAATTTTCTCTTGGGCATTAATTGTAGGTGTTGCAGCCAACATTAAGACCAGAATAAGTAAAACTTTTTTCATTTTTAATCTTTGTTTCGCTATTGATAAGACACGATTCAGGGAAAATGTCACTTTCTTAGCTGTTAAACAAAGATATACAAAAACCGCCCCAAACTCTATAAAGAATTTAAAACGGTTTTCAATTAATTGGTTTTTAGTGTTTTATGCTGTTAAAATACTTTCGTTGTAAGTGTGTAAATACTATTAATCTGTTCTAACACTTCCAGCAGAACTATCTGATTTTTCAACTTTTTCTGGGTTGCCAGAGTACCTAATATCTCCACCACTGGTTGCTCTAGCGGTAAGTTCTTTTGAAGTGTTTACCGAAATATCAGCTCCACTCGTGGCTTTTACTTTAGACGTTTCAGCTTTAAGGTCAGAGGCTTTAATATCACTTCCACTTGTCGCTTCTGCTATCAGTAGTGTTGTAGAACCGCTAAGTCTAATATCGCTACCACTTGTAGAATGACAATTTAGAGTTTCTGTTTTTACATCTAGTGTGATATCTGCTCCACTGGTACAGTTAAGCTCTAAATCGTTAGCTGTAATTGTGTTTGTAGAATATACATCGCTTCCACTTGTGGCTTTAATTGCAGAAATGTCTGCAACGCTAAGATTGATTTTTTTTGATGCTGCTCTTCTGATATTTTTGGTAGTGTAAATACGAAGCGCTCCATTTTCAACTTCTGTCATAATGAGTTCGTGAAGGTTTTCATCGGCTTCAACACTTAATGATACATCATTACTTTGTGTAATATATAGGTCTAAACCTTGACTCACTTTTATGGATTCAAAGTTATTAGAAATGGAACGTTGTTGAGAAACAACGTGTCTATTTCCATCTACTCCTGGTCCTAAATTCATTGAAAAATTACAGGACAGCATAGCAATACTTAAAATACTGGTAACTACTATTCTTACTAATGTGCTCATGATTTTTTGATTTTATTTTGATTGATGATTTGTTGAAAATTTAATTTTCAGATTTTTTCTTTTGATGTATGATTATAGCTTATAACGCGTTTTAGTTTCCATTCATTCTCCTCAATAATCCATAAATGTGAAAACAAAGCATAGTTGTCTGTCTTTTCATAAGTCATGCTTTTATCGGTAGAAAAGAAGTGTTTTCCAATTTGTAGTGCTCCGTAAAGCTCACCGTTGTTATACATAGGAAAAACCTCTAAACTCTCCTCAACTAAAAACCGATAGACTTTTTCTGTGTTATTATCACCGCAGATTCCGTTTTTCATAATTGAAACAAATTCTTCTTTTGAATTTGTAACACCAGCTTTATCGTGATAAAACTCTAAGTCATCACATATTATTTTTTCACTCTTTTCGATTTCACATTTATTAAACCCTAATTCGAATAAAACACTATCTTTTTCTTTAAGCGTTTTATAAAGGTCAGAACTGTTTTCTACTTGTGCTGTAGCAATACCAGAAACCAAAAGGAATCCGATACTGCTCAGCAAAAGAGATTTGATTGATTGATTTAATTTTGATTGGTTGTTCATTTTTTGATTGATGATTACAGAACAAATGTCTGTGTTATTTTGATTGATTTAAACTTAATATGACCGAACTGTCATTTTCTTAGTATCAGTTGTTATTGACTTCAAGGTCAACACCATCTTCGTCTATTTTCTGACTAATTATTGACTTCTCTTGTTTAGACGATGATATTTCTTTAGAGGTTACAGCATCTTCAATATCCTCATCTTTTATGCAGTCTAAACATTCAGCACCATCATGCGTTATGAGATAATGATATCCATAATTCATATCATTAAGAATATTGTTTGAATACCTATAATACCTCCAAGAAATTGAAAAACTCTTATCAGTATATAGAATTGTACCTTCTGGTAAATAGATAATAACTCTTACTTCTTGTTCGCTAAACTTATTCTCTATGTCAGTTTTGAGATATTTGTCTAACACAAGTTTGTTACCATCTAATCTATAGCCATAGTCAATATTTTCAGCACGTTTTTTAGCTCTGTTATAATCGCTTCCGGTGGCTTCTTTTTCAATAGTGATTGAGGCTACAGAATCTGTGGTTGATTTTATGATATATCTAACATTATTTGAGACCAGGCTTCGTCCTTCGTCATTTTCTATAATATTAAACTCATTATTATGATGGTAACGATAGCTGCTGTATTCGTCAAACTCAGAATTACTTAAATTTAAAGTATCACTGGCTTTAATAGTTAATTCATTTTTGGCAACAACCTTTGCGTCAAAAGTATGCTCAGTGAATTGTTTTATCATTAAAATGACTATTCCTATAATAGTAATTAACCAGACTCCAAGTAGTGTAAACTTAGCAACATTACCTATAGATTTTAAGTTGTTTACCAAAATCTTTAAACCTAAATAAAAGATAAAGAAGAACGGTATACCGACAGCAAAGAATGCAAGCGTCGACATGAGCCATATTGGTGTATTTGCAGCATTTGCTACATAAAGTAAATCAATACCAGGTAAATGAATTGCGTCAGTAATTCCTACAGTAAATAAAGCTACTATCAATGTGATTAATGCTCCTATACCAGTAACGATTAGGATAATGCCAATGAACTTTGCGATAATTTTTAGAAAAAACATTACAATGTTTCCGATAGAATCAAAAAAGGTTTGTGAACTCGATTTTAACCGATTGCCTTGCTTCTGAAAATCGACACTTTTTACAGTTTCTGAAATATTATCAGTAAGATCGTCTAATCCTTCCTTTAATTTTTCGCCATGTTTTTTAAAATCAACATTTTTTACGGTTTCTGAGACCGAATCAATGCTGTCTTTAATTTTTTTTTCAATGTTACTGATGTTCACAGGGTCACCAGTCATCATGAGCTTTTCGGCTGTAGTCCTAGCTTCTGGGACTAATGCCCAAAAGATAAGATAGATGAATATGAATGTACCACCAGAACCTATGGCTAATAATAACCATATGAGTCGCATCCAGATAGACTCTATGCCAAAGTAGTGTCCTAAACCTGCTGCAACACCGCCAATGTATGAGTTATCTGTATCTCTAAATAGTTTTTTGGTAGAACCAGAGTTGTAAGATTTTTTTTGTTTAGGTTCGTCTTCAAAGATTTCGTCGTCTACCAAATAATCTTCTGGTTGTCCCATTATGGTAATAACTTCGTCTACAAGCTTAATACCTACAACTTGCTTTTCATTTTGTATACGCTCAGAGAAAAGCTCAGCTATACGAGCCTCGATATCAGCGATAATTTCAGAACGACCTTGAGAGTCTGTAAATGAACGTTTTATAGCCTCAAGATAGCGCGATAACTTAAGATATGCATCTTCATCTATGTGGAAGAATATACCTGCTAAATTTATATTGACTGTTTTATTCATTTTTTTGTTGTTTTTGTACTGGTTACTAGGTTTACTGCATTTTGTAATTCACTCCAAGTCGTGTTTAATTCGTTTAGAAACAACTTGCCTGTTTCTGTAAGACCATAATATTTCCTTGGTGGTCCTGATGTGGATTCTTCCCAACGATAGTTAAGCAATCCAGCATTTTTCAATCTTGTTAATAGTGGATATATAGTTCCTTCTACAACAAGCATTTTTGCGTCTTTTAGTGTTGCCAGAATCTCTGCAACGTAGGCATCTTCATCTTTTAAGATGGATAAGATGCAATACTCCAGAACACCTTTACGCATTTGTGCTTTTGTGTTTTCTATCTTCATGTGATGAGGTTCTTAAATTTGATTAAACTGTTCATTTTTTGATTGATTATTGATGATGATTTATTTTAAAAAAGTGATAGTCAAAGGATATTTGTAATCTAAACCGTCTCTAGCAGATAAACTTGCTCTAACGATAAGTGCCAACTCAACTATAAAACCGATAATAGCTAAAGCACCAAGTCCACCACCTATATATAGCAGAGGAGAAGGTTCTCCTAAACTGATATGAAAATCATGGAATCCATGAAAATCGATGACATCTAATCTTCTAAAAAATTTAAAGATGAAAAACGGAACACTAATAGTGCCTATAATTATAGCATAAAGCAAAACGCTAATCTGAAAGTTAATAGCCTGCTTTCCGTGTTTATCTACAAACTCTGATTTATCCTTGTTAGCAGCCCAAAGTACTATTGGCCCAATAAAGTTTCCAAAAGGAATTATAAATCTTGAAAATGTTGAAAGATGTATAAATGTGGCTAAATTTTTATGATGATTGTCTACCATTTTAAAAAGTATATAATAGTTTCTTATACAAATATATGTCTAAAAGAAGGTATTATGTTACGCATAGTACTTAAAATTAACATTTTTTTAACAATAAATACTAATTTATTTTTGGCTAATTTTGAAGAAATTAAAGTTTATGGATTACAGAAATCATTATAAGTCAATCGTGTTCTTTCTTTTCTTTCTATTTATAGTTTTCGTGCCTATAGATAAGCTTAACATGACTGGAAATTTTGTTAACATGAAGCCTTATATGGTTTTTGCTAGCTTAATCATTTGTGTATTGTTTTTTCTTCAGGAATTAAAAAAGAATAAAGAATAGTACATTAATTTCACTAATTAATATATGAATATATCGCCTTCTAAACTCAATACCTTTTTAATGTTTAAACTACCTGCAGCTTATTTTACAGGAGTAAGAACAAAATCTTTAGATGATACCACTTGCGTAGTCACCGTAAAACACCGTTGGATAAATCAAAATCCATTCAATTCAATGTTTTGGGCAGTGCAAGGTATGGCTGCTGAGTTAACCACAGGTGCATTAGTAATGACAAAAATTAAAGGAAGCGGTAAGAAGATATCTATGTTAGTGGCTAATAATAATGCCACGTTTACAAAAAAGGCAACAGGAAGAATTACCTTTACATGTAAGGAAGGTCATAAAATAGACGATGCTATTGCAAAAACTATTGAAACAGGTGAAGGACAAACCGTTTGGCTTAGTGCTAATGGAGTTAATTCAGATGGAGTAGAAGTGTCTTCGTTTAATTTTGAATGGACGCTAAAAGTGAAATCATAGTGTCAATGTGAACACAGTGAAACAATCTCATTAAAATGTAACAAAATGTTATTTTAAACAACATATAACTGTCAACCAAAAACAAAAAAACATTATGGAAAGATTACCAGATTTTACAGACAGAAATGCTCATGAAATAGATTACCGTATCTATGGAGAAGAAATGCAATATGTAGAAATAGAATTAGACCCTCAGGAAGCTGTTATTGCAGAGTCAGGAAGTTTTATGATGATGGATGATGGTATTAAAATGGATACTATTTTTGGAGATGGTTCACAAAAAGATAAAGGGTTTTTAGGTAAAATATTGGGAGCAGGAAAACGAATACTTACAGGCGAAAGCTTGTTTATGACTGCTTTTTACAACGACCTTACAGGAAAACGCAATGTATCATTTGCATCACCATATCCAGGGAAAATTATACCAATAGACTTAACAGAGTATCGAGGGAAGTTCATTTGCCAAAAAGATGCTTTTCTATGCGCAGCTAAAGGAGTAAGTGTTGGTATTGAGTTTTCTAAAAAGCTGGGTAGAGGTTTGTTTGGAGGTGAAGGTTTCATTATGCAAAAACTAGAAGGTGATGGTATGGCATTTGTACATGCTGGTGGTACTATGGCAGAAAAAACCTTACAACCAGGTGAAACCTTACGTGTAGATACAGGCTGTATCGTTGGTTTTACACAAGATGTAGATTACGATATTGAATTTGTAGGTGGCATAAAGAATTCTATTTTTGGAGGTGAAGGTTTATTCTTTGCCAAACTAACAGGACCAGGAAAAGTATACATACAGTCCTTACCATTTAGCCGATTAGCAGATAGAGTTATAGCGTCTGCACCAAAGGCAGGAGGTAAGAGTAGAGGAGAAGGAAGTATCCTTGGTGGTTTGGGTGATTTGTTAGACGGTGATAATCGGTTTTAAATTGAAATAAGTAGGAAAATTTGACAAAAGGTTGTGTTTTTAACGCAACCTTTTTTGGTTTTTTGTATCTTGTAAATAGCTATTAATCAAATTCTAAATCTATGAAAAATATCCTAATATCATCTTTCATCATATTTTCTGTTTTTTATTCTCAAGCTCAAATTATTGATATTCCAGACCCTATATTAAAGGATGCGTTGGTAAACATGCCAGTGGCTAATTTAATACCTTCAAATTATGTATACCAACAGAATTACAACGTCTATACTGTTGTAGATACAAACGGTGATGGTGAAATTCAAGTTAGTGAGGCTGAAAATGTATATGGATTAAGACTTGATGATTTATGGGATATTAGTTCAATGAGTGGAATAGAATATTTTATAAATATTGAATTTTTAGATATTGATAACAATGATCTAATAAGTTTAGATATTTCAAATAACACTAATTTGAAATATTTATCGATTTATGCGAATGATATTAACTCTTTAGATCTATCTAACAATATATTGTTAGATTGGTTGGATGTTAGTGGTAATGATATTAGTACTATTGATATTAGCATGTTAGAAGATTTGAGACGTTTTGCTTGTTATAGTAATTTACTAACGGACTTAAATCTTGATAATAATACCGAATTAGAATTTGTTAGTTGCTATAATAATTCTCTTACCACGTTGAGTACATCTGGCCTTGTGAATTTGACACATATATCAGCTCAAAATAATGCGTTGGTAGATTTAGATTTAACCAACAACTATAATTTAAGTTGGCTCAGATGTGAAGAGAATCAATTAACAAGTTTAGATTTAAGTAATAATCCAAATTTAACAACTATGTTATGTTTTGACAATCAAATAGAAAGTTTGGATTTAAGTAATAATCCTAACGACGGATATTTTAGTTTTTATAATAACCCACTAATTAGCTTAAATATCAAGAACGGATTATCACATGCTGATTATTATTTTTTTGCTCTTCCTTATTTAGAGTATATATGTGCTGATAATGATGAAATCGAAGAGCTAGAAAGCTTCAATCTGCCAAGTAGTCCCGTTATAAATTCTTATTGCTCATTTACACCAGGTGGTGAATACTACACTATTGAAGGAGAAAGCAGAGTAGATGCCAATACCAATGGTTGTGATGTTGGTGATAATTTTTACCCAAACATAAAATTAGAACTTACAGATGGCACCAATGCCGGAACGTATTTAGCAGATACTTCAGGTAGTTATAGCGTTCCAGTTTCAGAGGGTATGCACACAATGACTCCTGTTTTAGAAAACCCTGATTACTTTACAGTATCACCTACATCATCAATAATTACGTTTCCAGATGCTGGTGGTTCATACGTTCAAGATTTTTGTTTGTCACCAAATGGTATACATAATGATGTTGAGGTTGTAATAGTGCCAACATCTGGAGCGGTTCCTGGTTTTGATTCTTATTATACTATCCTTTATAGAAATAAAGGAAACATTGAATTAAACGGTACTGTTAGTTTTGATTTTGAAGATGATTATATGGACTATATTTCAGCTTTACCAGCTGAGACTATAAGCAGTATTGGTAATTTACAATGGAATTATAGCAATTTACAACCTTTTGAAACTAGAGCAATAGAAGTAGTATTTAATCTCAATACACCAACAGATATAACCTTTCCTTTAAATGATGGTGATGTATTAGATTTTGATATAAGTATAGATCCTATAGTAAATGATGAAACAATAAGTGATAATACTTTTAGTCTCAAAGAAATTGTAGTAAATTCATATGATCCAAATGATGTTACATGCATAGAAGGTGTGGTAATATTACCAGAGCATGTTGGTGAATATGTACATTACAGAATTAGATTTGAAAACCTTGGTACAGCTAATGCGACCAATATTGTGGTAAAAGATGTTATTGATACAACTAAGTTTGATGTATCGTCTCTTATTCCTCTACATGCAAGTCATAACTATACCACACGCATTAGAGAAAACAATATTATTGAGTTTATTTTTGAAGGTATTAATTTACCTTTTGATGATGCCAACAACGATGGTTATGTGGTTTTTAAAATCAAAACTTTAGAAACACTTCAACTTGGTGATACCTTTACCAATCAGGCAGAAATCTATTTCGATTTTAACTTTCCTGTGATAACAAATACGTACTCAACATCAGTTCAGGAAAATTTAGGCATTAATAATTTTGAAATTAATGATGTAATATTATTTCCAAATCCTGTAAATAATCAGCTTTACATTAAATCAAATTATAACATCAACACAATTAAGATTTTTGATATTAATGGTAGGTTAATTCAAAACAAAACAATGAGTTATTCAAATACTCAAAACAAAGTGTCTGTCTCAACCCTAAAACCTGGTATTTACTTTGTAGAAGTATATTCAAACGGACAAAAAGAGGCTCTCAGATTTATAAAGGAATAGTCTTGTTTATTGTTAGTCAATGTTTTATAGCGTAAGAAATCTCTTTTAACAATACAAACCTTCAACGAGTAATTTCAACTTTTAACATAATAAGCTGTTAAACTTTTAGAGTTTGGTTTTTGTAAATGTGAATTTTTTCTATCTTAGAGATTGAATTGAAACAATAGCCTATAGAAAAAAAATACTTTTTTGTTAAACCTAAAACTTAAAATTACCTATGGCGAGAGCAATGTTTGAGTACACTAAAACTGTACTTAAAAAGGTTAGTTTTGATGCGACATTATTCTGTAAAGAAGTGGAAAAAGCAGTTAAGAGATTACTGCCTCACGAATTAGAAGAATTGCGAATATTTATTCAGTCCCTAATCAATCAAAACCCAGATTTAAATCAATGTTTAATTTATTTAAAAGCATAAAAAAAAAGCGACTCACGAGTCGCTTTTTTTATTTCGCTAATGGGCTGATGATTTCAACATTACTAAAAGCAATGGCACCTCTAATTACAGACGAAATTAAATCGTGCATAGCATTAATAATTTGCATTTTTAGTTCACTCTTATGGTAAATTAGGCTTACCTCTCTTGCTGGCGAAGGCTCAATAAAATGTTTTAAATGGCTTTTATACTTATCGCTAATATCTTGTGTGTGTAAATATGGCAAAAGTGTCATTCCCATACCTTCATTAGATAACTTAATTAAAGTTTCTATACTCCCACTTTCTAGCTGAAAGTGCTCATCATCCTGATTTTTAAATGCTTTACAAAGGTTAAGAACACCTTCTCTAAAACAGTGACCGTCTTCTAGTAATAGCATATCTTCAATTTCAAGATCCGAAACTTCTAACGTTTTTTTGTCTCTTAACCTATGGTTGGTAGGAACATAAGCGACAAAAGGTTCATAATACAAAGGACGCTCTTTAATATTATCACTTTCTAGCGGAGTTGCAGCAATAGCAGCATCGATATGACCGTCATTAATTCTGGTTATAATTTCCTCTGTGGTGAGCTCTTCAATTTTAAGTTTTACTTTAGGATACTTTTTTATAAAATTATTTAAAAACATCGGTAAAAGCGTTGGCATTATTGTTGGGATAATACCAAGCCTAAATTCACCTCCGATAAATCCTTTTTGCTGATCCACAATATCCTGTATACGATCAGCTTCATTTACAATATTTCTAGCCTGAAAAACTATTTTTCTGCCCACTTCAGTTAGTTCAATAGGCTTTTTGCCTCTATCGAAAATTACAATATCCAATTCGTCTTCAAGTTTCTGAATTTGAGTACTTAATGTGGGTTGCGTCACAAAGCATTTTTCTGCTGCTTTTGTGAAGTTTTTATGTTCCGCAATGGCTAAAGCGTACTTTAGTTGAGTTATAGTCATGATTATTCAATTAGGCTATAAAATTATACAAACTATTTATAAAAACTATAATAATAAGGGGTTAAAATATCGTAAATTTATATAACGAAAAATTATAACAAAATGACACTAAATAGTATTGGTTTAGACACCAAAAAAACTCAGAATTTAGCTGATGAATTAAATCAGCTATTAGCGAATTTTCAATTGTATTATCAAAATTTAAGAGGTATTCACTGGAATATTAAAGGGCGTATGTTCTTTGATTTACATGAAAAGTTTGAACAACTTTACACAGATGCTAATCTAAAGGTGGATGAAATTGCAGAGCGTATCTTAACGTTAGGCGCCACACCATTACACACTTTTGAGGATTATACAAAAGCGGCAAGGGTTCCGGTAGGAAAAAATATTTCTAAAGATGAAAAAGCGGTTGAACTGATTGTAGATTCACTTTCAGAATTATTAAAGATTGAAAGAAGTATTCTTAATTCTTCTGATGAAGCCAATGATGAAGGTACTAACTCAATGATGAGTGATTTTATTACAGAACAAGAAAAAACTGTTTGGATGATGAAAGCTTGGTTGGGTGAAACCGTATAAAAGTTTCTGCATTTTTAGATTAATAAAAAAACCTTCAGATTTTATCTGAAGGTTTTTTTTAATTACTAACTTAATTTATAATTAATCACAATCTCTACTGAGAGTCATTTCGGTTCCATCATTAGACAATAATGAAATAGAGCATGGTAGATCACAATCTACTATCATCCAATTACCCGTTGCTATCTGTAAGTTTGGACCAGAAAAGCTTAAAGACAACATATTTCCATTAACAGGATTTTCACTGGCAGACCAATTGCCATTAAAAGTAACACCACTATCCATCCATTGTAGACTTCCATCTGCATTAAAAGAAATTTCAAGATTACTATAGTCGGTAGAACCAGCATAATCACTTATTGTCCAACCACTATTATTTACCAGGGCATCAGAAATGGCACTTGGTAAACAAAGATCATTACCAGAGTTACAAGCTACAAAATCTGCTTCTGTATAACCATCGCAAAGTGCATAACAAGCGTTATCGTATGCATAAGTTATAGTATCGCCATTTTCGTCTACAATTTCTACACAAACAGGGTCAATAGGTTCATTGGCACATTCTTCACAATCATCTGGATTTTCAACCGTATAACAATCATCTAAAACGGCCTCTATGTCTTCATTAGAGTTTATGGTTAAGACATCTCCATTTTCTAGAGTTATGTCGAAAGGATAAACAAAATTAAAGTTATAGATGCCATATGTCGCATTGTTAAGTTCTTCTTCAGAATTTATAACAATAGTGCTATTGTTTTCGCCATAGATAGAAATAGGATAATTTATAGAGAAACACTCATTTCCACTCGTGTAATCGTCTTCGCAAGTTTCCACAAAATTATTTTGAGTAAAGCCATCGCACTCAGCATAGCAAGCATTAGAGTATGTGATAGTAAATGTATTTCCGGCTGGGTCTGTTACTTCTACACAAACAGGATCATAAACTTCTGTGCATTCACAATTAATTGGATTATCAAAGTTGATACTCTCTATTAAAACTTCAAAATCACTTTCATTTGTAATGGTTATAACCTCAATACTATTAGTACTGCTATTATATACCTCTACGTTAAACGGAAAGGCTATACCACTTATGTATAAGTTTTGGCTAGAATTTAGTAAAACAGTTACTAAGTCGCTTAAATTTTCTACAACAACTGTCGCATCATTGTTATAAGAAAGTGTTAGTGGATATACGAAATCGAATCCAAAGTCGAAAACAATATTACCTGCAGGATTACTTTCTCCATTAAAATTACCGTTTGCGTCAAAACGTTGCTGTAAAACGTCTAAGGCAGTTGTAAGAGATGCACTTTCTTCTGTGTTTTGTGGATCTTCAATAACAGATTCATTATTAGTACAGGACGTAACCATAATAAAAGCTGTAACCATACTAAAAATTGTAAGTTTTAAATTTTTCATTTGTGTTTGTTTTTTTGTGTTGTACAATTTTTTTGAGGTTAATCAATAGTAATACAACTACATAACTTAATACCCTACTTTTTTATCAAATTATTTTTTTTATAGTTTTAGCCCACGAATAAAAACTCTATGCCTAAAGATAATCGTAACGTTTGTAAGCCTAAAACCTTTGAATATATATATAATACATATGTCAAAGACATTAGACGTTTCTTGTTTTTTAAAACTCAAGATGTTGATTTAGCTGAGGATCTTTTGCAAGACACCTTTGTAAAACTTTGGGATAACTGTAGCAGAGTAAACTACGATAAAGTAAAAAGTTACATTTATACGATAGCCAATAATTCTTTTCTGAATCTTAAAAAGCATGAAAAGGTAGTAGCGAAATATCAAAAAGAGCATAAACCAGCAAATTCCAATGAGTCACCAGAATTTATAATGTTGGAAAAAGAGTTTTTAGAAAAATTAGAAGCAACTATTGCGTCATTACCAGATAGGCAAAGAGAGGTGTTTATAATGAGTAGGATAGAGAAGAAGAAGTATAAAGAAATAGCAGAAGAGTTAAGCATTTCCGTTAAAGCTGTTGAAAAACGCATGCATCAAGCTTTATTGACTATGAGAAGCAAAATAGGAAATATTTAAAAGTGGAGTAGGGTTTTTATTCAGTTGATTGTATAATAGATAGAAGCTAATGGAAAATAAAGATATAAATAGCATTGAAGATACATTTTTAGCCAAATGGCTAGAAGGGAAATTGTCCGATTCTGAGTTAAAACAAAGGGTTGGTGAAGAAGCATATTTGTCTTATTTAAGGCTCCGAAAAGGGATAGAAGTATCAGAAAAATTAAATGCCTCAACAGACACAACATTTAAGGAAATACAATCGAGAATAGAACATAAAAGGACTACTAAAGTTCGTAAGCTAAAAACTAAGATTAGCCTTATTGGTGTGGCAGCTACTATCTTAATATGTTTTGGATTGTTCACCATACTTAAGGATAGCCATACCATCGTAGAAACTGGTTTTGGTGAAACAAAAACAGTGACTTTAATAGATGGCTCTGAAGTTGTGCTTAACTCGAAGTCGAAACTTACCTATGATGAAGATTCTTGGGATGAAGAAAGACTCATAAACCTAGAAGGTGAAGCATATTTTAAAGTTGCAAAAGGAAAAACTTTTACAGTTGAAACAGAAAACGGATTTGTTACTGTGTTAGGAACACAATTCAACGTTATTTCTATGAATAATCTTTTTGATGTTGTTTGTTATGAGGGTAAAGTCGGAGTAAAAACATCAGATTCTCAACATGTTTTAATGCCTTCTCATAGTATTAGAAAAATAGACACTAAGCCTACGCAAAAGTTGTCTACACAATTAACTTCACCAACATGGATTTCTGGTGAAAGTACTTATAAAAGTTTACCTGTGAGATTCGTCATCAAAGCCTTAGAAAATAAGTATAATATTAAAATTGATGCTGAGTCTATTGACGATTCTGTCTTGTTTACCGGAAGTTTTCCAAACAATGATCTTAAGGTTGCTTTGCAAACAGTTTTTGAGCCTCTAGACATAAAATATGATGAAAAAGAAAACCGTAACATTAAACTGAGATATTAAAGATGAGGTTAATCTATGTCTTTGTTTTAATGTTACAACCTATATTGGCCTTTTCGCAAGAAGAGGCCTTTTATCTTGAATTTAAGGACGAAAGTTTAGTCAAGGTTTTTTCTGAAATAGAAAACACATATGATGTTCTATTTTCTTATAAAGATATTGATGTAGATAAAAAACAAATATCCATTGTTGGTAAGAAGCGAACCTTAGAAGAGATTTTAGAACTGATAACACAGAAAACGGATCTAAATTTTAATGTGCTGAGTAATCGCTATGTTGTGGTTTCAAAAAGTTCAGAAGAAATTATGACTTCGGTCAGGGAATTGGATATGGTAGTCATTAAAAGCTATCTTACCAGTGGTATAGAAAAAAATAAAGATGGTTCATTTAAATTAGTACCATCAGAGTTGGGAATTTTACCAGGACTTACAGAACCTGATGTACTAGAAAGTATTCAATTATTACCAGGTGTTTTAAGTCCAAACGAAACAGCATCTGGATTTTTCGTAAGAGGTGGTTCATCAGATCAAAACCGATTAATTTGGGATGGCATCAATATTTATCACAAAGGGCATTTATTCGGAATGATTTCACCATTAAATCCTAATGTGGCATCAAAAATCAATTTTATAAATAAAGGTTCGCATTCCAGATATGGTGAGCGTTTATCTTCAGTGATAGAAATATTTTCAAACGGAAAAATTGATAATACTCTTAATGTTGAATTAGGAGCAAACGGTACTAATGTCGATGCATTATTAGAATTGCCAATACTTAAAGATAAGTTGAGTTTGCAAGTATCAGTTAGGAGAAACTATACGGAACTTTTTGAAACTCCAACGTATAACCAACTAACTGAAAAAGTATTTGAAAGCACTAAAATCAGTGAGGATGATAATGGTGAAAATGACTTTTCCTTCATGGATTATACATTGCGATTAAACTATAAACCCAATAGGTCTAATTCATTTTATGTGAGTCTAATAAATATTGATAATCAGCTAGATTACAATTCAGAAGAAACAACTTCCAATAGAATGTTTAATGATAATTTGGTGATTACCAATTCAGGCTATAGTGCAGGTTGGGATATAAATTGGAACGATAAATTGTCTCAAAAAAGTCAAGCCTTTTTTTCGGATTATAGTCTTAATTATAACTTCATTACAAAAGAAAATAATGAGCAGGTTTCAGATTTTGAAAAGCGAAATACAATCTACGATTCAGGTATTTCTACAGAGCTAAATTATCGAAAATCAGATGTGCTGAACTATAATTTTGGTTACCAATATAACTTGAAAGATGTCGCTTATGCATTTATTAATACTGCCGATTTAAGTTTTGTTTTAGACACAGAAGAACGTATCATACAAACACATAGTTTGTATGGAAATGTAGATTATAAAAGTAAAACCAGTTTCAATTTTTCACTTGGATTAAGAGGTTCATTTTACAAAGAAATTGATGCCGTAAGATTAGAACCTAGATTGATAATTCATAAAGATTTAAGTGATTATTTAAAGCTTCAGGTGACAACGGAAATAAAAAATCAGATTATAAATGAAGTTGATGAAACCGTTTTTAGTGACTTATCATTAGAAAATAAAGTCTGGAGATTAATTGATGGAAATGATTTTCCAATACTCAATAGTCATCATACGTCCTTAGGTTTTATTTATTCAAAAGGAAGTTTTAGTGTAGATACAGATGTTTATTATAAGAAATTAAAAAATATTTCTGCATTATCACTAGGGTTTTTGAATCCTGAAAACAGTGAGTTTAATGTTGGAAATCAAAATGTATTAGGTTTAGATGTATTCCTAAAAAAGCGATTTAATGGCTTTAATACTTGGGTGAGCTACTCTTTTAACAGAGCAAGAAGTAAGTTTAAAAATTTGAATGAAAATAAATCCTTCAATTCAAAATCTAATGTTACACATGCTGTATCAACAGCTGTTAGTTATAAGAAAGACGGATTTCAGGCATCACTAGGTTGGAAATGGCAAACAGGAAGACCTTATACTATTGCAGAAGAAAGCGATGATGGTTTAGATTTTAATAACGGAATTAATACAGGTAAGCTTCCTGTTTATCATAGGTTAGACTTGTCATCTACATATAGTTTTAATTTTTCGAAAAAGAGTAATTTAAAAGGGAAAGTAGGTGTTTCACTTCGCAATATTTACAATAGACATAATCTAATTACAAAAGAATACAGAGGCAACAATAGCTTAAGTGATTCAGTAGAACTTATAGAGCGTTATTCAATAGGTATTACGCCTAACGTTATGTTTAGATTGTATTGGTAAATAAAAAGGCAACTGTTATAAGCTGCCTTTTTAGATTATTGATTGATTGATTGATGATATTCGATTACTTAAAATCTAATATTAAGGTCTAAGTCTTCGCTAGTAACTTTAAATTTTGCGTCTTCATATTGAGGTGGTCCCATTGCAATAACATTGTTAGACATTCCAAAAGATTCTTTTGGCATACCATTGTCTTCAAAGTCCATACGTTTGTTGTCGTTTTCGTCGTGTAGTGCTAAAATAGCGTACTCTCCAGGTAATACATTTTCAAATGTAACGGTAACTTTACCATCTTCAATAGTGGTTTCCGCATTTTTAATGCCTTTACCTTTCATAAAAGTTTCAGAAGTGTGCAACGACATTAATACTTTTCCATTATCACTAGTTACATTATCTACTGTTACAGTGATTGTGATACCTTCATCTTGAGCAAAACTGAATAATGTTGTGAAGGCTAATGCTAAGGTTAAAACTAAATTCTTCATGTTGTATTTGATTAATGGTTATTTGTTCGTTTTTTGATGATTCAAATATCTAACATTACTTAAAGATAGTATAATTGTAATTACCGAACTGTAATTTTATGAAGATGAATTGTTTATTTGTAGAGTTTTTCATCTCTTTCAATAATTTTGAACGGTAGGTTTTTAGATATTTAGAATTAAATTTAATTTCGCATAGATTAAAGAAAACCCAACTAAAATTAAATGTTTTTCCAAACTCTAGACATATTAGGAACTATAGCTTTTGCTATTTCTGGCGTACTGGTTGCTATGAGTAAACGTATGGATCCGTTTGGAGTGTTGATAATTGCCTTTGTTACCTCAGTTGGAGGTGGAACATTACGCGACATAATGATTGGGATAGAGCCAGTATCCTGGATGCGAAACATGACTTTTGTTTATGTGATAATAGGTTCGGCCATATTTGCTGTAATTTTCAGAAACTATCTTAAGCACTTAAGACGTTCGCTGTTTTTGTTCGATACTATTGGTATTGGCCTTTATACTGTTGTAGGTATAGAAACAGGTTTGGTAGCAGGCTTACACCCAATAATTTGTATAGCACTTGGTACCATGACAGCGTGCTTTGGCGGTGTAACAAGAGATATTTTGTGTAACGAAATACCAGTAATTTTTAGAAAAGAGATCTATGCAACTGCATGTATTGTGGGTGGACTTAGTTATTTTTTAATGCGTGTTTTCTTAAAAGATGAAAACTATCTTTTTATTATAGCAGGTTTAGTTGTTATAGTCATTAGATTAATTGCGGTCCGCTACAAGGTGAGTTTGCCAAGTTTGTATAAGGCAGATGATACGAAAGAATAGCAACCTACTTACGTTTTATCATATATGAATTAAACCCCTTTATAGCATCCATTTGCTGATACCAAAATAAAATAGGAATAGCCAAGCCTATAGTTCCTATGGTGCCAAATAACACCCAAAGCGCAATAGAAGCGATTACTCCAATGGCTACACCAATAAGAATAATCATGTTGTTAGCTTCTGCCTTAATATCATTAACGTGCTTTTTATCTATTTTACCGCAGTTAAAACAGTTTACTTTAAACTCGTCGCCTTTTTGCATTTGCAAATCTGGTCGCGTTGCAGCATTAGATTTTATTATTATGTCTTTATTGCAAGATTTACAGCGTGTTACTAGTTTCATAAGAAGGTTTCTATTGGTTTAATCGTTAATCGTCAAGTTCAGAGAGCAGGTCTTTAGTATTTAGCGGTTTTGTGTACATATCTAATCCACCATCTGCTTTTTGGGGCCAAAGCTCTTTAGGCTTGTCCCAATAGAGTTCTACACCATTTCCATCAGGATCATCTAAATAAATAGCTTCAGATACACCATGATCTGCACTACCTGTTAAGTGGTAGTTTTTTTGTCTTAATCTATGTACAATACGTGCTAAATCCTTTCTGGTAGGATACACTATTGCTGTATGAAACAAACCAACACTTTTTGTTGCTGCTTTGGGTGCATTTTTAGAATACCATGTATTAAGACCAATATGATGATGATAGCCACCAGCCGAAATAAAAGCAGCATCCTCACCATACTTCATAGTAAGTTCAAAGCCCAAAAGGTTACAATAAAACTCTAAAGAGCGTTGAAGGTTAGAAACCTTTAAGTGTACATGACCGATTCTGGTTTGGCTTGGGATTTTATAGTCTTGCATGGCTTGTAATTAGAGTTTAGTTAAGCTCTGAAATAGATATTGTTATTTTCTAATTTTTGAATATTCTTTAGAGTTCTCTATAGCTTTTTGATAATCTTTTATAATCGATTTTAGCTCATCTATATCTGGTAATTCATTAGATTGATAGTTGTAGATCATGGGCTCAGTAACAAATAGTTTCATAAGAATAAGTTGGTCACTTAAATTGGTTTTTAGATCAGCTATAGAATCCATTTTTATCTCATGGTTAGCTATTCTTTCATGATAGCATTTTTCAAGTTTATCAATGACAGCAAGAATTTCTATTTTTTTAATACTGTCATTTAATTTATTTGCATACGATTTTGCTGTATTCCAATAACGATTATTAACGTTAATGTAATTCAAATAATTACTGGTTTTGTCACTGAGACTGTCTGATGTTATTTCTTCAATAAGGTTGTTTAATGTCTCTAATTTTTCATTTTTAGTTAAGGCTTCTTCATAAAGCTCTTCAATGATGTTTTGATTATATCGCTTGCTTCTTGAAAAAGAGACTTCGCTTTTGGTGTCATTAAGAACTTCAGGTGTTTCGTTTAAGTTATCAATGTCTGATTCTTTTTTCTTGTCATCTGAACAACCTAGAAGTAGAATTGAAACGAGAACTAAAATTTTAGTGATTTTCATAATTGAATTTTTATTGGTGACAATAAGTAATTATTTATAGCTATTGTTGTGTGTTTGCTTTTTATTCTAATTTGGCTTTAAAATCGCCTTTAATTTCAATTTCTCCATTACAATCCGATTTGCAAAGCCCTTTAAAATAAAATGTTCCAAAAATCATTTCGCCTTTTTGTTTTGGAATTGATTTTACACTCAATTTTTGTTCAATCGTTTTTATTTTTGGGTCGATTGTTGGTCCTGACATAGAATATTTAAAATCGGATTTGAATTGATTGTCGACTATTTTTATCGTCAAATTTTGACTATATGCTGGATTAGTTTCAAATATTTTTAATTCAAGAGTATCAGAGTCAACGCGTCTTAATTCGGTAAACCTCATTAATCTTAAACTATCGCTATTTACAATAGCATTAGATTCTATAATATATTGAGTTGAGTCAGGAACATTGTCATATCCATATTCCGTTTTCAAAGTCAAAGGATTGAGCATAAATTCAGTTGAGTTGAACAAATTACTATTCAATTCTTTGTCAAAAGTTATTTTTTCAAATTCCGATTTATTTTTATTTACTCCGCAAGCAACTATGATTGTAAAGAGTATTATTATAAGTAGTTTTTTCAATTCAGAGTTCGTTTTATTAAATGAAATATTGCGTATGTGTGTATTATTTAGTTGCGTGACTCAGCAACTAATTTAACAAATACAAACCGTATAGAAAATCCGCAAGGATTTTTGTAGGTAGGCAAATACTAGCAATGAGCTATGCATTGTTGTATAAAGTTACTTGTTTTAATAAGCCCATCTTTGCAAATTTTCAAAGTGTTTCCACTTTCCACTTTCCATTTTGTATAATTCTGTACTTCCTCCAGAATTTCCTCTTATAATTGTTATCAAAACCATTTTTCCGTCATTTGAAATTATTGGTCTTGAAACCGAAAGCGGATAGCTTCTCCATCCAGTTTTATTGTTGTTATAACCTTTTATTTCTTTTTTGAGTTTCTTTTGCTCAATTTTTGATTTTTCTGAGACTCTTAACATCTCACTTTTCAAGTTTATTTTTTTGCCTTTAGAAACAATTATTTTAGTTTTTAGTTCGTCTTTTGTCCAGTGAGAATAATCAATTTCAAGACTATCAATTTTTGAAATTAATTCTCTTACATTTAAAGAGTCCGATTTATTTTTCCCGATGAAAAATTCTTTTTCATAAAGAGCAAAGTGTGAAAGTTTTGGTTTAGCTGGCTTTGCATAGACAATCAAGGATTTTTCTTCTAATGCAATCTCAAGCAGATTTTGTGCACTTACTTCTGTCGCAAAAAAAGAAATTATAATTATTATCAGGATGTTTTTCATAAATGACTTCAATTAAGAAGTATAAAATTCGGTTGTTGTAGTTGCTTTTCCAAGCTTGAATTAGTGAATGGTATTTTTCATTTAGTTAAGTTGCTCTAAATGGTAGGTAACGGTCTCGGCTATGAGTAGTTGCGTGGTTTAGCACTTAACTTTGCAAGTACACACCAAACTGAAAATCCGCGAGGATTTTCAGAAGTATGCGAGAACAAGCAATTACTTATAGCCATTGTTGTGTGCAGTTATTTTTTCCTTGTAAATGTTTGTATTACATTCTTAATATCTGAAATTGCTTTTTCACTTCCTGTTACATAAGTTCCAATAAAAAGGTAATATCCTCCGTTTTCGTCAAATAAAATGACTTGATATATTTCTTCATTTTCCTTGTCGTTGTTTTTAGCAAAAAGTTCAAATCCTTTTAGATTGTCAATTTCTATTTCATTAATTCCTTTGCTTGGAATTAAAGAATAATCGTCTGGATATTTCTTTAATCTTGAAATACAAAACAATTTTTCGTTTTTAATCTCAACGTTTGCAAATGATTTGTCAGTCAATAATGTTGCTTTATCTTCACTTTCTGTTGGTGTTTTCAAATCTCGGTTTAATAGCATTCCATTTCCCATTACAGCCTTGAACTTTAGAGAACCAACATCTTCATTGAGCGAGTAATTCAAAGCTTCTCTTGGATTGCTTTCGGTTTTTGAATCTACAAATGTTGTTAAAATGCTCTCCTTGATTTTTTTACCAGTTTGTATAGAATCTTTTAAATAAACACCATTTATTAAGGTGCTTGATTTTTCATTTCCATAAACGATAATTTGTTTTGAGAAAGTCATTCCATTTGCTGATTGGTCTAATTCAATAAGTATTCCGTCAAATTCAGCAACTTTTATTTCTTTCTTTGTTTTCAATTCCATTCCTTGTTTTTGCAACATTTCGGAATTAAAACCTTTAGAAACTTCTGAATAAGGTCCAGGAATTTCCATTGCCATAATCATTGAAGTTTGGTCATTAGGATTTTGAAACCCTTTGAAGTTATTTGAAGATTCAAATGATGTTGGCGGAACCATAAAAATATTGGTTCCTTTAATTTGAATATGGTTTTCAGATTTTTCTTCAGGTAATTCTTGTCCAAATCCAGCTAGTGAAATTGAAAGTAATAAAGTTGTAATTCTAATTCTTTTTATCATTGATTATCGTCTGTTTTAATTGCACACAACGGTTTTGTGTATGGCTCGTTGCGCAAAATCAGCTATGATTTTCCGCCATAACTGAAAGATAGCAAATTGCAATGAATTCCGAGAGGAAAATCGGAAGCAATGAACTATAGCCGTTGTTGTAGGTAGTTTTTTATTCATTCCGTTTCATTTCGTCAAACATTAATAATCTAACTGATTCAAAATAATCAGTTTCAAATGTAATAGAACGAATTTTTTTTAGTGAGAATTCAAAATCAAAATCAGATTCAATTTGTCCATTCGCCTTTATCATATCAATGATTAGGATATCTTTTTCAGTACGGTTAATCTTTCCGTAAAATAACTCAGTTTCTTCTTTGTCTTTAAATTCGAATAAACCATATTTTTTTTCGCTCCATTTTAGAGTTGCCAAAACATCATTAAATTCAAAATCTTTTAATTCAGGTATTTTTTGGTTTTTTAGGTTTAGAACTCTTTCAATCTGTTTTTCAGATGTTCCAGAAATTCGTTTTTTTACAAACTTTTTCCTATATAATTTAAATCCATCCAACGCATAATCGGCAGGAATATGATTTACTAAAATCCAATCTTCATTTTCAGAAATTAGCACTCCAGTTTCCTTGTCTTTCCAGCCTTTTATTTTGTATGATTCTACTTTCGTGTTCATTTTTCTTAAATTACCTACAACGGTTCATATAACCGTCAGTTACGGGTTAATATGCATTAATTTTTGGTTTAGCACAGGTCTTAGCAATTCCGAGTGGATTCGGACGTAGTCGAATCCGCCGTAATTGCGGTTATACATTGTTGTAAAACGTTTTTTATTCTTCCCATTCCTTAACAAAATTTTCTCCACCACCTGTTAATGTTAAGCTTGTATTGTCATATCCACCACCAATTGTCATTACTTTATCAAGTCCATTGTCAAAATTTAGAATTACAGATTTATCATTAAATTCAAATTTTCCCTTGAAATTTTTTCCATCTCCATTTTCAAAAAGAAATGTTCCATTTTCGTTAAAGCGTACTTTTCTCACGGCATAGTGTGGTGTCCACCAATTTCCGATTAAATTCTTTCTTGAGTAAGATTTTAAGTCGTAATCTTTTTCGGTAGTTAAATCAGTCATTTTGGAATACAGTTTTTGTTTTCCATTGTTAAGTAACTTTAGGAATATTCCTATTGATTCGGCAGTTTCTCCCATAAAGTTATTTTCTATAATATAACTCCATTCTCTACTTTTGAAAACATAGTGATAACCACCACCAGTTCCTTGTCGTTCTGCTTTTCCGTCATATAGTATTAGATTCGGCTCGTCAGAAATTGTTTTGGGTTTATTCCAAGAAATGTATCTTATATCTCCATTTTTTAGGTTGTCAATTTTAATGGTAAATTTTTTATTCTCACAATGAATAATGTTGTTTTGGACTTCAGTATTAAGTTTTAGTATTTGTTCTTTTACTTCAAGCTCTTTTGTTTTCGATTCAAGTTGATTTTCCTTTTGAGTTAATTCAGTTTCTTTTTGGTTTAGGTTATTTTCTTTTTCTGAATTTTTACACGCAAAAAAGCTAATTAACATTACTAAACTTAAAATTTTTCTCATAATTTCTTGATTTTCTCAAAATGTTTTACAACGGTTAGTGTATGATTAGTTACGGACTTTTACAAAGGAAAATGCACGCTTGTACCGAAGATAGTTAATTGCAAGGATTTCCATTTTTGGAAATCCGACCGCAATTAATTATATACCGTGTTTCCCACAGTTATTTAGTCCTTTTATACATGTTAAATAGCGTTTGATTGCCCAATTCCATAGTTTCCATTTCAAGAAGTTTAATCGCATAATCTCCCGCATACATATATTTTTGTCCGTTCAATTCAAACCTGATGTTAGCTTTGATAACGGAATTGGACATCGCTTTTTCCTCATTCTCAAATTCAACTTCTCTTGATAATTTCAAAGAATCATTTTCAATTTCCCAAATTCCATTTTCTACAACTCCATTTTTATGTCTTTCTTTGAGAGTTCCATTTTTGAATAGCGTTAAATCTGGATAGTCGTCCCAAAGTCCACCCGTACTTATTTTAAAATCGCTCGATTTTTCTTCTTCAGAACGTATATCGGTAGTTCCTACATAAGTCCAATGTCCGACAATTAAATCCTTTTGAGTTTTTGGAGTAGTGCAGCTCAAGAAAGAAAAAAGTCCAATAAAAACTAGTCGGATTTTCATAATTGTTTGCAACGGTCTCGTATAACCGTCAGTTACGGGTTAAAGTACGCAATTTTTTCGGTTTATTACTGGCGTTAGCAATTCCGAGTGGATTCGGACGTAGTCGAATCCGCCGTAATTGCGGTTATACATTGTTGCCCACAGTTATTTATTCCGTAGTTTCCCATAATTCATATGAAGTCCAACGGGTTTCTCCCTTTTTCAAAACCTCAATTTTATTTTCTTCTATTTTTTCTAATTTCCCATCAATTTTGTCCCAAACATCATATTCAGAGATTATGATTCCTTTTCTGTCGCAACTCTGTATGAGTTTAATTTTTAGTTCAAACTTTTCTTTATTTAAATCAATTATCTTTCCTGTGGCAAAGCACTTATCGTTCATATATTTTTTTTCCTGACGTTTTGAAATGAAATCATTGTTATATAGAAATTCAACTGTGTCACCAATTTTAAATTCACTAAACTCTTCTTTTTTTCGTTCATTTTTTTTTCGTTCAGATTCTGCCCAATAGTCTTGATAATATTTAATTTGATTTTCTAATTCGATAGGCTTTTGGTTTAGTTTTCTGTGCAACGAAGTCAGAATTATACTTGACATATCATCTGGATGATGAATTCCTAAATCTCGAAAGTATTTTGATATATCTGAAGTTCCAGCCCATAATTTCCAGCTATTTCTGATTGACATTCCAGTTCCAAAATGTAATTCGGTTGTTGCAGTATTCTCGTCTTTATTTTTAAAATTATCTAAATCTTCTTTCGGCCATTTACACTCAAAAAAGGAAATAGCATCGTTTAAGTCAATCGGAATGTATTTGTCTGTAAATTTTTCGCAGTTATTTTGTGCAGTAGCGAGAATGGAAAAAGTCAGAAATAAGACAAGTAATATTTTATTCATAATTCGGTTGTTTCTCCAAAATTAGACTCACAATTTAATGTTCCAAAGTCTGGTTGAGTAAACAGTTCTTTTCAATTAGGGAATGGTTGGTTTTAATTGTGGGCAACGGCTCGGCTATGAGTAGTTGCGAGGATTTTCAGAAGTAGGCGAGTAGAAGCAATTACTTATAGCCATTGTTGTAAGCAGTTTTTCTTTTATTTATCAATTCAGTTAATTCGTCAAGTTTTACTCTATCCATTTTTTCCCAATCGAGTTCATTAAACTCAATAGAATTAAATTTTTTTAAAGTCCGATACATTGGCAAAATTATAGAATCATAACTTCCCGATATTTTATGTACTTCTTTCTGTTTAATAATCGAATCATTACTGGCTGAAATCAATAAGTCAATTTCTTTTCCGTTTGGAACGAACTCGAAAAGATAATGTCCTGGTTCTAATAACCAATACATCTTTGTTTCAAGTCCTTTTAAAACAGAAACTAGGCATTCACATAGCAAATCAGTTGGGGTTTTTGGTACATCTGAAGCATCAAAATCCAATTCAAATTCTTCATGTTTAAATTCAACAGGAAGCCATCCGTGTTCTGGATTACCAAAATTCAGTTCTATTTTGTTTCGTACCAATGTTTTCTTTTTTCATATTCATCAAATTCCGTATCACTCATTTTAAGCAAGGTCTTTGAGAAATTGCGATAATCTGAAAGTTTCTTTTGTTTAAGAAAATCAGTTATTAGATAATAAACAAAATCGTGCTCTAAATCCTCTAATTTCAATTTTGAATATCGCTTTCTTGATTTTGGATATTGTTTCCAAAATCGTTTGTAATCAGAGTAAATTTTGTCAGTTACTTTTTCTATTATTTCCGTTAGTAATTCAATTGGAATTATGTTGTTTGAAATTCCAGAATAGTATTCTTCAATTTCTGCGTGGAAATTTTTCTTTGGTTCAATACTATTTTCAGTTTTCCAGAATGTCATTCTCAAATTGCTTACAACAATTGGATATAGGTATTAACTATATCCAACTTATATGTTTATAAGGAACAATTTAAAAAAATAATAGCATTTGTAGTCAAGAACTGTAAATAAAAAAGCCACCACTTTGTAGTGATGGCTTTTACTCTATTTAATGTATCCTAATTCTTAGGAACAGGAAATCCTCTATCGCGCATTAAGGCATCAATTTTAGCATCGCGTCCTCTAAATAGTCGGTACGCTTTTGCAGGATCCATAGCATTGCGTGGTGCAAACAAATACTTTACTAATTTTTTAGATACACCTTTATCATAAAAACCATCTGGTGCTTCGCTAAAAGCTTCGGAGGCATCGCTGGTTAACACATCTGCCCACATATAGCCATAGTAAGCTGTGGCATAGCCTTCACCAGAAAAAACATGGCCAAAATGTGGTGTTCTGTGACGCATTGGTAATTCTTTAGGCATGCCTAACTCATCCAATGTTTTACGCTCAAATTCATCGATATTTATATCGGTTGGGTCTGCTAAATGCAATTTCATATCAATTAACGCAGAGGCTAAATATTCGGTTGTTCCAAACCCTTGATTAAAAGTTGCTGCTTTCTTAATTTTTTCTACCAGTTTAGCAGGAATCGGTTCGCCTGTTTTGTAATGTACCAAGAACTGATTAATGACCTTGTCGGTAGATAGCCAACGCTCTAACAATTGCGATTGAAACTCGGTATAATCTCTAACGCCTCCTTGTAATGTTGGATACTTTACATCTGCAGCAAAGAAGTGTAAGGCGTGGCCAAACTCATGGAAAAATGTTGTGGCATCATCCCAAGATACTAAAACAGCTTCGCCTGGTGCTGGTTTTACAAAGTTAGAGTTGTTAGATGCTAATACATTGGTTTGCCCTTCAAAAGTGGTAGAACTTCTGTAGGTTGTAGCCCAAGCTCCAGAGCGTTTACCTTCGCGAGCATAAGGGTCTAAGTACCAAAGTCCGATATGTCTGCCTGAGATTTTATTGGTAACTTCCCAAACCTTAACATCTTCATGAAATACAGGAACTGAGCCTTCTTCAACAGGTGTAAATTTATAATTGAAAACTTCACCAGCCACAAAGAACATGGCTTCGGTTAACTTATCGAGTTGAAGGTATTGCTTTACTTCATCACTGTCTAAATCGTATTTCTTTTTACGTACTTTTTCCGCATAGTAGCGATAGTCCCAAGGTTCTATTGTGATATTATCACCAAGTTCATCAGCAACAGCTTGCATATCAGCAACCTCTTCTTTTACTCTTGCAGTTGCTGCTGGCCAAACTTTTAGCATTAAGTCCATAGCGTTTTCAGGGTTTTTAGCCATTCGGTCTTGTAACCTCCACTCAGCATAATTGTCATAGCCCATTAAGCCAACACGTTCTTTACGCAGTCTTAAAATTTCTGCAATAATTTTGTTATTATCGTATTCGTCTCCGTTATCTCCTCTAGAGTAATAATTTCCCCAAACTTGCTTACGCAAATCACGTTCGGTAGAGTAGGTAAGAAAGGGATCCATTGAAGAGCGTGTGTTGGTAATAGCATACATGCCATCTTTACCTTTGTCGGAAGCTATTTTAGCAGCCGATTTTATAAATCCATCAGACAAACCACCAAGTTGGTCTTTGGTTAAAAAAGTAACATAGTTTTCTTCATCATGTAAAACATTGTTAGAAAACTTAGTGTACAGTGTGGACAGTTCTTTATTAATTTCAGCATAGCGCTTTTTCTTTTCAGCATCAAGGTTGGCACCATTCATTTCAAACTGTTTGTAGGTTAAATCTACAACACGCTGTTCTTGTGGCTCAAGAGGGTTTTTCTGCGACGCTTCATAAACAGCCTTTATACGTTGAAATAGTTTTTCATTCTGAGAAATCTTAGAACGGAATTCCGAAAGTTTTGGGGCTAATTCTGCTTGAATCTCCCTAAATTCTGGTGAAGACATATTGCTAGACAAAATGCCGTAATAGGTAAACACACGGTCTAAAGTTTTACCCGCACTTTCCATAGCTACAATGGTGTTTTCAAAGGTTGGTGCTTCATCGTTATTGGCAATGGCATCAATTTCTTCTAATTGTAATTCCATACCTTTTTCAACAGCTTCTTTTACATCAGCAACATTCATTTTGTCAAAAGCAGGTACACCTTGGTAAGGTCCTGACCACTCTTGTAGTAGGATATTTTCTGTCATTGATTTGTCTTCGGTTTTTTGTTCTTCTTTACAACTTGCAAATAAGATAATGCTACTTAAAACGGTAGCTTTAAATGCTTTAGAAATCATTGGTTTAGTTATATTAGTTTTACAGAAACAAGATAAAGAAAATAGTGCAGTAGAATTCTTAATTATTCTATAATTTCTACCTTTCTGATATAAACGTTATCTATTGGCCAGTCACCATCATCGGTCTTTACAGCATTAATTTTATCTACCACATCCATGCCTTTTATGACTTCTCCAAAAACTGTATAGTCACCATCGAGATGCTTGGCCTTTTCTCTGTTTACAACAATGAAAAACTGAAACGGAGAGGCGAGTTTGTAGGCATTTTCAATTTCGCTACTTGGCATTGAGATTGAACCACGTTGGTGAGTGTAACCGCGTTTGGTATCTGGTGGTAAAAGATATTGGCCGATTTTGCGTCGTTTTTTATAAAGGTCTAAGCCGTCACTACTTCCTCCTTGTATTATAAAATCTTTTACGACTCTGTAAAATTGTGTACCATCAAAGTACTTGCGTTTGGTAAGGTAGATAAAGTTAGCACGATGAAATTTGGTTTTATCGTACAATTGGATGACTATATCTCCAAAATCTGTTGTGAGTTTTACTTTATCTTCTTTGTGCTCCTTGTCATATTCTAAAAAGAATTCCATGGCGTTATCATCACTAAGAACAGGGAACTTTGATGTTTTTTTAGCTTTCTTTTTTTGAGTTGGCTTCTCCTTTGTTATAGTATCTTTTACAACAGTAGTGTTAGAATTTTTTGAAGTTTGCTTATCTTCACAGTTCCATAAAAAAAGAACCAGAATAAACATTAATTGAAATCTCATAAATGCGCTTTAATACGTTTTCTGAATCTGTAGTAAAAATAAAACATCTAGAGCTTTTTGGCGAACAATCGCATGCCAAAATGTCTCCACCTTACCGAATAGATTTGGCTAAACAGATGAGAGAAAAGGCTAAAACAGCTAAAACGGCTGGTGTTATGGCATTGTTTTACCCAAACCAAAAAGCGGAAACGCATTTAGTGTTAATTCTAAGAAAGACCTATAAAGGTGTACATTCTAATCAAGTTGGTTTTCCTGGAGGAAAGTATGAGGACGCTGATGATAATTTAATGGTTACAGCTTTGCGAGAAACTGAAGAGGAAGTTGGTGTACCTAGGAATAAAGTTAATGTTATTAAGACTATTTCACCCTTGTACATTCCTCCAAGTAATTTTATGGTTCACCCTTACTTAGGGTTGATGGATACCACGCCACAGTTTATAAAACAAGATGATGAAGTAGAGGATATTCTTGAAGTTCACATACAGGATTTCTTAGATGACAATAACATAATTACTACAAATGTACCAACATCTCTGAATGTTAGAGTCGATGTGCCAGCTTTTAAATTAAATGGTCATATTGTTTGGGGAGCAACGGCTATGATGCTCGGTGAAATAAAAGACTTGTTAAAACAGGTTTTATAAGTTGTCATATTTGTTACTTTTGTCATTCACAAATACGAAAAATTAATAATGGGATTATTCAAAAAAAATCCTTTTGGACATATACTTTGGGTAAAAAAATGGTTAATCAGAATTTTAGGTCTTTTAACGCATAGACGATTTAGAGGCTTTAACGAGTTACAGATTGATGGTTCTGAAATCATAAAGAATTTACCAGATACTAACGTGCTTTTTATTTCAAATCACCAAACCTATTTTGCAGATGTTATAGCCATGTTTCATGTTTTTAATGCTAGTCTAAGTGGTCGATTAGACAATATTAAAAATGTAGGCTATTTATGGAATCCGAAGCTAAATATGTATTACGTAGCCGCTAAGGAAACTATGAAGTCGGGCTTTATTCCGAAGATTTTTGCCTACACAGGTTCCATTAGTATAGAGCGTACATGGCGCTCACAAGGTAAAGATGTAAATCGTCAAGTAAAAATGAGTGATATCACAGCTATTAAACGTGCTTTGGATGATGGCTGGGTAGTAACATTTCCACAAGGTACCACTACACCTTTTAAACCTATTAGAAAAGGTACAGCTCATATTATAAAAACTTACAAACCATTAGTAGTTCCTATTGTCATTGATGGTTTTAGACGTTCTTTTGATAAAAAAGGATTACGAATAAAAAAGAAAAATATCTATCAAACTTTTGAAGTAAAAGAGCCTTTAGAAATAGATTATGATAATGAATCTATTGCAGAAATTGTTGAAAAGATTGAATATGCTATTGAGCAACATCCTTCATTTTTAAAGGTTATTCCACAAGAAGAATTAGAAGAGCAAGAACGTTTGAATAAATTGCGTGATTGGTAAGATATATTGAGCAACTCAGTTAGCGTTAATACATATTTTACAATTCACAATTCTAAGAACCTAATTCTTAAATCTCTAGTTTTTTAAGCTCGCTGTAATTGCTATTAAGGCGTTTTAATAGAATACCGTATATAAGTCTATAAAATAGCCATATAATACCTAGGAATATTGCTGTTACTAATATGGTTATAGCAACAAGAACTGTCATTTGGGTAGAATCAAAAGACGCAACCTGATCATGAAAATCTGAGTTCTGATTAAATTCAAAGTAAAGCGAAAGCGGTATAGAAATAAAAATCATAACAAGGTTATAGAGTACATAGTACTTAATAACTTTTCTTGTTTTTAGGATGCTCTCCATTAATTTTTTAGCGTTATCTGTAGAGGATATAGATTTATGAGATTTGTAAAGTAGATATACAAATAATGCAACTACTGCAAAACCAAAAATTGTTAATCCTGTAAAAAGAGGGTTTTCATAGCTGGCTTCTAATCTTGCTCGCATTTTATCAGAAAAGAAATAAGGAACATAGCTAACAAGTACCCAAAAGAAAAGTTCGGCAACACTAATGTAAAACAAGGTTTTTACAATAGACGATGATTTTTTATGCAACATTGGGTAAATATCAGAACCTGAATAATTTTTGAATGTTTCAGTTCCTTTGTTCCAATCCTTTTTTAATAACTCTAATTCATCCATGAGCTTACGGATTTAAAATTGTTTTTAATTTCTTTTTTACACGGTTCATTTTTACTCGTGCATTTACTTCTGTTATACCTAGGGTTTCGCTAATTTCTCGGTAATCTTTATCTTCTAGGTATAGAAATACTAACGCTTTTTCAATATCATTTAACTGTTGTACGGCTTGGTACATAAGCTTCAACTGTTGTTCTTCGGTGTCGTCGTATTCTTCAGCTTTTATTTTAAATTGAACGCTATCAAACTCTTGTGTATTAATGCGTCGTTTAGATTTTCTATACAGTGTAATAGCTGTATTTAATCCTACACGATACATCCAGGTACTAAATTTAGAATCTCCTCTAAATTTAGGATAGGCTTTCCACAGTTGTATGGTTATTTCCTGAAACAAATCGTTATGTGCATCGGCATTGTTGGTATACAAACGGCATACCTTATGTACAATGTTTTGATGCTTCTGCAACTGCTCTACAAAACTATGTTCAAGTTCTTTGTTCAATTAATCTATTTGGTTAGTTATACTATTAGTAGCTGTAATGTTAATATTGTTACAAAATTTAAAGACATATCTTTATTGAGCCTGTTTTAGGGTTCTAAATTCGTATTTTTGTACATCTAATTCCCAATTACATTTTTATGAATATTCCTCAGTCTAATCTACCAAGAGTTGTTATTATTGGTGGTGGTTTTGCTGGCATAAATTTAGCAAAAACCATTGCGAATAAAAATCTTCAAGTTGTACTAATTGACAAGCATAACTATCACACCTTTCAACCACTTTTATATCAGGTATCTAGTTCTGGATTAGAACCAGATTCTATAGCGTATCCACTAAGAAAAATTATAAAAAAGCATAAGACCTCATTTTTTAGGTTGGCTGAAGTCAACAATATTCAACCAGAAGAAAATATTATAAAGACCAGTATTGGAGAATTAACTTATGACTATTTGGTGTTGGCAACAGGAACTAAAACCAATTTTTTTGGTAATAAAGAGGTTGAAAGTAATAGTATGCCAATGAAAAGTGTGCCGCAAGCATTAAATATTAGAAGTCTTATTCTTCAGAATTTTGAAAAGGCGGCTATTGCAAATACAAAAGAAGAACGAGAGGCGTATCTAAATTTTATTATTGTAGGTGGTGGACCAACAGGTGTGGAATTGGCTGGTGCGATAGCAGAACTAAAGAATAATATTTTACCAAGAGATTATCACGACCTTAATTCAGATGATATGCATATACATTTGTTGGAGGGGTCAGACAGAGTGTTATCACCAATGAGTAAACATGCATCTGAAAAGGCTACAAAATTCTTAAAAGCTCTAGGTGTAAATGTACATTGCAATACACTTGTTACAGGTTATAATGGTTTGGACGTTACAACCAATGCAGATTTAAAGATGCAGTCTGAAACTGTAATTTGGGCAGCAGGTGTTACAGGTGCACCTGTTGGAGGTTTAAATGCTTCTGCTTTGGTAGAACGTGCTAATAGATATAAAGTGAATGAATTTAATCAAGTAGATGGTTATGAGAATATTTTTGCCATTGGAGATATTGCACTTATGACATCTGAAGATTACCCTAAAGGTCATCCACAAGTGGCACAACCAGCCATACAACAAGGAAAACTCTTGGGTAAAAACTTATTGAAATTAATAGAGAAGAAACCAATGAAGTCTTTTAAGTATTTTGACAAAGGTTCTATGGCTACTATTGGTCGTAATAAAGCCGTTGTAGATTTAAAACCCTATAAGTTTGGTGGCTTTTTTGCATGGTTTATTTGGATGTTTGTACACCTAATGTCTTTAGTGGGTTTTAGAAACAGAGTTATTGTGTTCTTTAACTGGACCTACAACTACATTAATTTTGATAAAGCAGCACGATTAATAATCAGACCTTTTAGGAAGTAACTTTTAGCCTTTTTTTAATCGCAATAATCCTAAAACAATTAAGAGCTGTGCTAACGCATAGGTTAGCATAATACTTATATTTGAAAAAGGTAGTGGTTGGTAGAATTTGTTCAACGCCAATATACTGTCAGATATCATAAAGAAAATAGCACCAACAAATACCAAGTTGTAACTGAGATTGTTTACCATTCCTTTCCTTAAAAATGCTGATGTTGCCATACTTAAAATTACAATCATGTAAATAATAACAGGAACAAGCATAGCACCCAAGCCATCTTTTAATAAATAGAATAATCCTGAGGCGTAGACTAATAGTAATACCACAAAGACAACCATAGATTTTTGTTTGTTTTTATGTTTCAGAAACACCAGAATATACATAATGTGAGCAAGTAGGAAAGCAACGAGTCCAACCGTAAAAAAGTGTGGTGAGTGCTCAACAAACATTAAAAAGATATCACCTAATAACGAGAATACTAAAGCTAAAAGTGTAATCCGTTTTATGGATTTTGAAATGCCATCAGACGTTTTAATAAACAAAAAGATTAGACTAATAACTATAGCAGGCTTGGCTACGTAATGTGCTATTTGTAAGGTCTCTTTACTTCCAGTTATGATTTCAAAAAGTACAATTACAAAAAATAGAATACTGAATTTTTTCTCGATATTGGTTAGTTTCATGATTTGAAATTAATTAAAAATATTCAATTCGTCCTTTAAAATTACAACTCAGTAAATTAGAATTTGGTCGGCGTGAAGAATGATTGAAGTTTGTCTCATCAAAACAAGAACAAATCAAATCAATCAAAAAATGAACAAGTTAATTTCACTGATAGTTTTATGTCTCATCAACTTAAGCTATTCTCAAACCACAATTTCCGGAAAGATATTGGATAACAAAAACCAACCTATTGAAGGTGCTAATATTTATTTGGATGGAACTTATGATGGTGCAACATCAAATGTAGAAGGACAATTTTCCTTTACTACAGAAGAAACAGGCACTCAAGCCTTGGTGATTTCATTTTTATCATACGAAACAAAAACCATTGTAGACGATGTTTCAAAATTTGCAAACCTTACCATCATTCTAAGAGAAGATGTAGAGTCTTTAGATGCAGTGGTGCTTAGTGCAGGTACTTTTGAAGCTAATGACAACAGTAAAGTTTCGGTTTTAAAACCTCTGGATGTTGTTACTACAGCAAGTGCACTTGGCGATTTTGTAGGTGCTCTACAAACCTTACCAGGAACATCTAATGTGGCAGAAGATGGGCGTTTATTTGTACGTGGAGGTAATGCAGATGAAACCCAAATTTTTATTGATGGTATTAGAGTTTTTACTCCATACTCTCCAACGGCCAACAATATGCCGACACGTGGGCGCTATTCTCCATTTTTGTTTGATGGTATCACCTTTTCAACAGGTGGCTATTCTTCAGAGTTTGGTCAAGCATTGTCTAGTGTATTACTATTAAATACTATAGATGAGCCGGATCAGGAAAAAACAGATATAGGTTTAATGACTGTTGGTGCTGCTTTAGGAAATACTCAAAAATGGGAACGTTCTTCCCTAAGTTTTAATGCAAACTATATTAATCTAGCGCCTTATTTGGCGGTTTTTAATGATAGAAATGAGTGGGAAACACCATATCAAGGAGCGCAAGGTGAAATGGTTTATAGATATCGTCTTAACAATGGTATGCTAAAATTTTATGCTGCTTTTGATACTGCAAAATTTCAATTAACTCAAGAGGATATTAATCTAGAGGAAGGTTTAGATTTTAAATTGAACAATAACAACTTCTATCTTAATACATCATATAAAGGAATTTTGGAAAATAACTGGACCTTGAGTTCGGGCTTAAGCTACACATATGCTAAGAATGACATAGGAGTTATGACAAGTGATATTGAAAATTCTGAAAACTCAGCTCACATAAAACTGAAATTAAAGAAGCGATTTAATAGTAGATTTAAGTTAAGTTTTGGAGCCGAGCAGTTTATCACAGATTTCAATGAAGATTATAAAGAAGAAACAATAGATGTTAGCTATGGCTATGATAATAATATTACAGCGGGTTTTGCTGAAGCGGATTTAATATTTTCAAAAGATTTAGCTTTAAAGGTTGGATTGCGAGCAGATTACAGTTCTATTTTCAGTGATTTAGATGTTTCACCAAGAGCTGCCTTAGCTTATAAAACTTCTAAAAACGGACAAATGTCTTTGGCTTATGGTAACTTTTACCAGAATCCTAATAGTTCAATATTAAAGTTTAATCAGGATTTAAAAGCTGAAAAAACATCACATTACATATTAAACTATCAATACGTCAATGATGGTAAAATTTTCAGAGCAGAAGCCTATAGAAAAGACTACGATAACTTAGTGAAGTTTGATACTGAAATGACATCATTTGATAGCAATTACAACTCTAATGGAGATGGCTATGCGCAAGGTTTAGATGTGTTTTGGCGAGATAATACAAGTATCAAAAATCTAGATTATTGGGTGAGTTATTCATATTTAGATACAGAGCGTAACTATAGAAATTTTGAAACATCAGCACAGCCAGGCTATGCTACAAATCATAACCTGTCAATCGTTGGTAAATATTGGATAGACAGTTGGAAAAGTCAGGTAGGGCTTAGTTATGGCTTTTCATCAGGGAGACCTTATACAAATCCTAATACAAACGAATTTTTGGGTGAACGCACAAAATCCTTTAATAGTTTGAGTGTTAATTGGGCCTACTTACTAGATCAGCAAAAAATATTATACTTCTCTGTAAATAATGTGTTAGGTTTTAATAATGTAAACGGTTATCAATATGCCAATACTGCAGATATCAATGGGCAGTTTAATCGTAGAGCCTTAAAACCTGCTCAAGATCAGTTCTTTTTTGTAGGCTTCTTTTGGACTATAAGTGAAGATGGAAATGATAATCAGTTAGACAACCTTTAAATGTTAAAATAGTGGGTTTGTTTCAAACATGATAAATGTCATATGTTTTACGTTTTATGATGGGTAACTTTATACTATAAAATTAAACGTCATGGAACTAAAGAAGAACCCAAAAGCCAATGTAGGTCGAAACAGCAGTCTATATTTTGCTGTTGGCTTAAACGTAATGTTACTCCTTACATACTTAGGACTAGAACATAAGACTTACGAAGTAGAGGCAACTAAAGTTGATGTCTTAATGTTGACAGAGCAGTTGGAAGAAGATATTCCAATTACAAATATTAGTATTCCACCGCCACCTCCACCACCAAAAACGGTAGTTACTGAAGCGATAACTGTGGTAGAAGATGTTGTTGAAATTGAAGAAACAGTTGTTGAAAGTAGTGAGATAGGACAAGATGATATTATAGAAGAACGTGTAGCCAGTGTAGAAGACGTTGAGGTAGAAGAAGTTGAGGAAGATATAGAAGTACCATTTGCGGTTATAGAAAAAGTACCTCAATTCCCAGGATGTACAGGTAATAATGCTGAGTTAAAGGCTTGTTTCCAAAGAAAAATGCAAGAACACTTACACAAGCACTTTAAATATCCTGATGCAGCAGCAGAGCTTAATATTCAAGGTAGAGTATTTGTATTCTTCTTAATAGACAAGAACGGTAAAGTAGCTAAGATTAAAACACGTGGACCTAATGATTTATTAGAAAAAGAAGCATCACGTATTATAAGCTTACTACCTAAAATGGAACCAGGTAAACAACGTAATAAACCAGTTGGTGTTCCTTATAGCATACCAATTAACTTTAAACTACAACAACAATAATTAAATTCATTATATGGTTTAGACAAATTTTTGATTGATTACAAAACCCCTTCTTCCAAAGGGGTTTTGTTATTTATAGATGAGGATTTTTTAAAGTATACCAATTGCATAGTTCATTGTCATAGGTAAAAGTGCCCGAAGGCTTTAACCCTATTTTTTCAAGAATAATATTGGAAACTGTATGTCTGGCATAGGCTGCAGCGCAAATTTCTTTTAGTTTTAAATCATTAAATCCATAATTTAAAGACGCAAGTGCAGCTTCAGTTGCGTAGCCTTGTCCCCAAAATTTTTCTTTAAGTCTATAGCCTAAATCATAATAATCGAATTCCGTACGCACTTCACGCTCAAATTTTAGTCCAGACCAGCCTATAAACTCACCAGTATCTTTTTTGATTATAGCTAAACGACCAATTCCAAAATCTTTATACTGCTGTAAAATACTTTCTATGTAGCCACGAGATTCCTCTATCGACGTTACAGGATTATTTCCTAAAAATTCATGCACTTTAGGGTTAGAGTCCATCTCAAAGAAATCTTGATCGTCATTTTCATTGATAGGTCTTAGGTAGAGGCGTTTGGTTTCTATTTTGGTGTTCATTTCCACTTAATATTACAACCCATACTAGGTTTTTGGTTTGGATTAATGGTTTCATTATTTAAAAGTGCATCCATAGCGGCTCTCAAATCTTTGCCAGTTACAGGAATATCATTTCCTGGTCTAGATCCATCCAATTGTCCGGCATAAACCAGTTTTAAATCTTCATTAAACAAGAAAAAATCTGGTGTACATGCAGCATCATAAGCTTTTGCCACTTCTTGCGTTTCATCATATAAATACGGAAAAGGATAGTGGTTTTCTTTAGCATGAGTTTTCATTTTATCAGGACTATCTTGCGGATAGTTTTCTACATCATTACTAGAAATAGCTATGCAATTAATGCCATTTGGTTTATAATCGTTAGCTAATTTTACTAATTCTTTATTTACATGAATAACAAAAGGGCAGTGGTTGCAAATAAACATTACTAATGTGCCTTTGTTGCCTTTGAGTTGGTTTAATGATTTTGTTTGATTGTCTTTAGTGTCTATTAAATTGAAACCAGGAGCTTTTGTACCTAAAGGCAACATATTTGATGGTGTTAATGCCATTATGTTATAATAAGATTTACTAATTTTATTGCATGGATAATATAATAACATTTGAAGACTTTACAAAGGTAGATTTAAGGGTTGGGACTATTGTTGAAGTCAATGATTTTCCAAATGCGAGAAAACCTGCGTATCAACTTACGATAGATTTTGGGGAGTTAGGTACTAGAAAATCGTCAGCTCAGATAACTACGAAGTATAAAAAAGAGGATTTGAAAAATCGTCAGGTTGTAGCTGTCGTTAATTTTCCAAAAAAGCAAATTGCCAATTTTATGAGTGAATGTCTTATTGTTGGTGCAGTAAAAGAAAATGACGTCTTTTTATTACATCCTGAAAATAAGGTTAAAAATGGCTCTCAAGTGTCATGAAATTAATACTTACTTTTTGGAGTATTACATCTCATCCCTAAAGAAAATAGCATTCATTAATAATTTATTAGTGCCATACCAAAAAGCTCTAAAATTGGTGTTGTCTGTAAAGGCTATAATATTTCCTCTTCCAACTCTTCCTGTTTTAAAGGGAATAGATTGTGCTAGACTCTCTAGGTTTTCTTCAGAAATATAACCGCTCAATAGCGGGTTTTTAGTGTATTGAATTGGATTATCGTAACTATTCTTGTTTGGGTTTACAAATAGTGTTGTATTTCTAAACAAAGCTAATTTATTATTCTTATAACCAAAATTTATTGGGTGAGAACGGTCTAGTGCTGTTTCAAAAATAGCACCACCTATAACTTGTGCTCCTCTAAAATTACTTCGATCTTCAAAGCTTATGTTTTTTGCTTTTACAGAACTTTTTTTCTTGAAATTAATTTTCATTAATTCCTTAGAATTTAACCAACGTAATGTATTTCTGTAAGCAATTAATGTACCACCTCCTTGTAACCATTGTTTTAATTTTTTGGTATTACCATCATCTAATGCCGAATTTGAATTTACCAAAATAATGGTATTGTATCGGCTTAAATCAGCTCTACTAAAATTTTTGGTATCTAATTTTGTTGGTACAATATCATATCTGGTATCTAGCAAATGCCAAATTTCACCAGCATCATAAGATGTAACTCCGTCGCCAACCAATAAAGCTATTTTAGGAAGTTCTAAGGCTTTAAAATTGCGGCTACCAAGATCTATACCGTCATTTAAGCCTGTTGACATGGCATCAATTGTGATATGACTTTCTTCAGCAATAGTGTTTAAAAATGAATACAATTCAGAAGCGTCCATGTCTTGATTTTGTACAGGAATCATAATAGTACCATAATCGTAAGACTTTCCATTAGCTTTAAAATTCTTCAGACTTACTTTGGCACGCAAACCTTTTTTAAGAATTGAATTGAGCAGTTTGGGTGCGTAATATTCATTCCAAGGAAAAAGGTAAGCGTAATCACTCTTTGAAGTTACACCACCTTTTAGATGCTTTAATTCTGTGACTTCCTCACCAGCTTTTGTCATGCTGGCCTCTGTATAATCTAGATTAAATGCAAGTGGAAACGTCCATGCAGAAATATCATAAAACAAACTATCTTGAAATGTCGTTCGTGTTTCAAACATCGCATTGATAAGTCGTGTGTTTTTTTGGTTTTTAGGAACCACATAACTATAGCCTTTTTTATAGGTTTTACCGTCTATGGAAACATCAGCTTTTAACTCATTAAATTTTATGTTGTGGCGTTTAAGAATTTCAGCTAAATGATAGGTTTTGGCAGCATCTTTTTCATCACCGAAGATTATGGCTTTATTTTCTTCTTTTGAAGCTTCTTGGCGAGCGTTTTTATAAAAATTATGTTGATATTCTAGTATTTCTCTTCGCATTCCATTTGCAGCTTCAAGCGTGGATAATGCAGCAGTAAATTGGTTTCTAATAGTAAAAGAAAAGGTGAGAAGTCCGTTATCACTTTCTTGAACATGACCACGAGAACTCGCCTGTTCAAACAAAATACCAATACCACCATTTATATCTGGAAACGTAGAACCTTTACCATAATAAAAATCGTCAAAACTTTCTTCAGAATAATATAAAGATCCAATTTTATCTAGTGCTTTAGCATGATATTTGGCAATACCTTTTGTGAGTTCTTGATTCATTTTTGGAGTTAAAGGATGTGTTCTGGAAGGAATACCAGGTTGAAAAAAGAAACTTGTATTTGTTCCCATTTCATGATGGTCTGTTAAGATGTTTGGTAACCAATCATGGTAGGTTTTAATGCGCGCTCTAGATTCTGGCAATTGTACAGGTAGCCAGTCTCTATTCATATCAAACCAGTAATGATTGGTACGTCCACCTGGCCAGACTTCACTAAATTCTCTATCGTTTGGATCTGCATTGAGATTCATGCCACGATTTGTATTTGCCCAATACGCAAAACGTTGTAAGCCATCTGGATTTAATGAAGGGTCGAATAGTATTACAGTATTCTCTAGTAAATTTTCAATTTCAGAGCCTTCAGCTGCAGTAAGATAATAAGCTAAAGCTAGTGCAGCATTTGAACCGCTAGACTCGTTACCATGTATAGAAAATCCTTGATATACAATTATTGGTCTATTGCTAAGGTCTACATTATCTGTTTCTGTAGCTTCTATATGTTGCTTTTTTATAGTCTCTAAATTAGTATGGTTAGAAGGTGATGTTATGGTTAGTAAAATAAGTGGTCTACCTTCAAACGTCTCGCCTCTATCTTCTATACTTACACGGTCTGATGTCTCTGCAAGTTCTCGCATATATTGCACAAGCTTATCGTGTGTAATGTGCCATTCTCCAACCTCATGTCCTATAATGGTCTTTGGTGTTGGTATGCTGGAATCATAGGTTATATCATCAGGTAAATAATATGATAAGTCTATTTTGGTTTGAGAGAAGAGGGTAGTGGAAAATAAAAGTAAAAATAGAGCAATACGTTGCATGTATTTAAGATGTTGGTTAAACCCTAAAAATAAAAAACCCTAACTAAATTTAGTCAGGGTTTTTTATAATTTAACAGAAGTTAATTCTAAATGTCGTCGAAACTTATGTCTGTAAAACTTTCTGTTCCGTTTAAGTCTTCAGATGTTTTAGCCTCTTGAGACACAAATTCGTCTTCACGTTTAAAATCTCTTTGGTGGCGTTCACTGATAACTTCTTCTCCTTTTTCAGTAACAATGTAATCTGTCATTTCAGCTAAAATTTCTCTAAACTCAGTAAAATCTTCTTTGTAAAGGTAAATTTTGTGCTTCTTGTAGTGATAAGAACCGTCGTCATTAGTGAATTTTTTGCTTTCGGTAATGGTTAGATAGTAATCTCCAGCTTTTGTAGCTCTTACATCAAAGAAATAAGTTCTTCTGCCTGCGCGTAAAACTTTAGAATAAATTTCTTCTTTATCCGTCATTTCATAATCGCTCATAAATCAATCTTTTTATAATTTCATCTCAAAAATCTGAAAAAAAAGTAAACTGGCAAATAAATTATTGTATTTCTTTTTCTGAGAGTTGCTTTGTGTAAAGTTCCTTGTAATATCCATCAACATTGATAAGATTTTCATGATTTCCGGTCTGCGTAATTATACCATCTTCTAACACAATTATTTGATCTGCATTTTTTGCCGAAGATACACGGTGACTTACAATTACAGTTGTTTTATCTTTAGTTAATCTTACCAGATTTTTGAGGATTTTTTCTTCTGTATCTGTGTCTACAGCAGATAGACAATCATCGAATAGGAGAATTTCAGGTTTTTTGATAATAGCTCTTGCAATTGAAACACGTTGCTTTTGGCCGCCAGATAATGTTATACCGCGTTCGCCTAGAACGGTATCGTAACCTTTACTAAAACTAATAATGTTTTTATGAACTTTAGCATCTTTTGCAGCCTCAAAAACTTCTTCATCAGTGGCATCTTCTTTTCCGAATTTTATATTATTTTTTATAGTGTCAGAAAACAGAAATGCATCTTGAGGAACATAACCTATACTCTCTCTTAAACTGTAAAGGTTAAGTTCAGAAATCTTTGTATTGTCTACTAAAATACTTCCATTGTCAATATCATATAATCTACCTATAAGATCTAAAATAGTAGATTTACCTGAACCTGTTTTACCTAATATTGCGAGAGTTTCTCCAGATTTTAATGTAAAACTTACATTTTTTAGAGCTTCAATATTGGTGTCTGGGTATACAAAAGAAACATTCTTAAATTCAATATCACCTTTAATTGGTGTGAGTTCGTTTACTGTATTTTGAATTTCTGGTTTTGTTTTTAAAAATTCATTTATACGTTCTTGAGAAGCTTCAGCTTGTTGTACTAAGTCGCTTACCCATCCAACAGTTGCTACAGGCCAAGTTAAAATATTAACATAAATAATAAATGATGTAATCGTTCCTAAGTCTGTAGTTCCATTGATGTATTGTTTGCCGCCAAAATAGATTACAATAAGGTTGCTTAATCCAATAAGTAAAATCATCATTGGATGAAATAATGCTTGTACTTTAACTAGATTGATTTGTCTTTGTTTGTTTTCTTCTGAAAGTATTTCAAATTCTGTGTTTTTTTTGGGTTCAATACCATAAGATTTTACAACAGAAACGCCACTGAATATTTCTTGAGTGTATGAGGATAATGTAGAAAGGGATTGCTGTACAATATTACTACGCTTATTAATGACCCTACTTATTTTATATATAATTACAGATAATATTGGTAAAGGAATTAAGGTGTAAAGTGTTAAAGATGGTGAAGCTAAGTACATATTATAAATTACTAAAACAAACAATGTAATAGTATTAATGGTGTACATTAATGCAGGCCCAACATACATTCTTACTTTACCAACATCTTCACTAATTCGGTTCATTAAATCACCTGTTCTATTAGATTTATAGAAATTTAAGGATAGGATTTGGTAATGTTGGTAAATTTCATTTTTTAAGTCATATTCAATATATCTAGATACATTAATTATGGTCTGGCGCATTAAAAATGTTAAGATACCAGCAACAACAGCTGCTCCAACAATTAATAAAACATTGTTTATAAGATCGGTTTTAAAAACTTCATATGAGATTTTACCACTTAGTTTATCTGAGATAATATTTATGGAATCACCAACAAAACGTGGTGTAAATAACACAAATATCTTAGATACTATTGTAATTATTACGCCAATAATTAATTGATATCTATATTTATTAAAGTATTTATTAAGATGTTTTAGTGCCTTCATATTGTATTTGGTCGGTCAAAAGTATTAGGATAATCTGATTTTGACGTTAATATTTTGCTAATCCTCTAATAATGGTTTATTTTTGCACGCTGTTTTTAAATAATTTTTAAACAGCCTTAAATCGTAATCAATAATGACTTCAGAATTATTAAGTTCTAAAGAACTTACAAAAGCAGATCCTGTATTTGGTCAGGTTTCATTCGATGACCATGAACAAATCGTTTTTTGCAACGACAAAGATACTGGTTTAAAAGCTATAATAGGCATACATAATACTGTTTTAGGTCCTGCTTTAGGTGGTACTAGAATGTGGAATTATAATAACGAGTGGGAAGCACTAAATGATGTCTTAAGATTATCTCGTGGTATGACTTTTAAATCTGCAATTACAGGCTTAAACCTTGGAGGAGGTAAAGCTGTAATTATTGGAGATGCTAAAACTCAAAAAACACCGGAATTAATGCGTCGTTTTGGAGAGTTTGTACATTCTTTAAGTGGAAAGTATATAACCGCAGAAGATGTTGGTATGGCAACAGAAGATATGGATACTGTTAGAGAAGTAACACCATATGTTACTGGTATTTCAGAAAGTAAAGGGGGAGCGGGTAACCCGTCACCAATTACTGCTTACGGCGTATTTATGGGTATGAAAGCTGCTGCTAAATTCAAATATGGTTCAGATGTTTTAGAAGACAAATCTATATATGTTCAAGGTATTGGTCATGTTGGTGAAGGTTTAGTTGAACATTTAGTGAACGAAGGCGCAAAAGTTACGATAGCAGATATCAACCAAGAACGTCTAGAGGAAATACGCTCTAAGTATGGAGCAACTATATATGGTGGAAATGATATTTATAGTGAGCCTATGGATATTTATGCACCATGTGCTTTGGGTGCAACTATTAATGACGATACAATTTATAGATTGCAAGCAGATATAGTAGCTGGAGCAGCTAACAACCAGTTGGCGGAGGAAAATAAACACGGAAAAATTTTACAAGAAAGAGGTATTGTTTACGCACCAGATTTTTTAATTAATGCAGGTGGAATTATTAATGTCTATGCAGAATTAGAAAATTATGACAGACAAGAAATAATGCGTAAAACTGAAAACATATACAATACAACGCTAGAGATTTTAGATAATGCTAAGGTTAATAATCTAACAACACATACTGCTGCATTAAATATAGCAAGAGAGCGTATAGAAACTCGTAAAAGAGAAAATTCTAAATAATTTTTTTCAGAATTAAATAATAGTATTTTTGCAAGGTGAATCGGAAAACGATTCACCTTTTTTAGTAATTTTAAATAAAGCAGTTCTGTATACATGCTAAACAGAAGACACATTAGAATAAAAGTTATGCAATCGTTGTATGCTTTTAAAGGTCATGAAAGTGACGACTTGGTAAAAGACGAAAAGTTTTTAATGCACAGTTTAGACAGCATGTTAGATTTATACCTTTCTATATTGGCTCTGCTTACTGAATTGCAAAAAAAGAGTAAAGACCACAATGAAAAGCTTCAAAAAAAGCTATTAGGATCAGACTCAGATAGAAATCCAAATACCAAATTTCAAGATAACTTATTGTTAAGTATAATTAGGGATAATAAAATGTTACAGGATATTATCGCAAAAAGAAAATTGAACTTCTGGGATCTGGATTTTGAGTATGTGGATATACTTTTTAAAGAAATAAAAAATAGTAGTTTGTATGAAGAATACATTAATAATCCTGAAACAGGGTTAAAAGTGGATAAAAAATTCATACTAGATATCTATACGGAAATCATAGCTCCAAACGATAAGTTGTACGATTATTTTGAAGACAAAAAGTTAACTTGGGTAGATGATTTCCCTGTTGTAAACACAGTACTTTTAAAAGTTTTAGGTAAGGTGAAATTAACCTCTGCCGAAACAAAGCTTTTACCAGATTTATATAAGGATGAAGATGATAAAGAGTTTGCAAAAGAATTGTTGAAAAAAACCATATTGAATAACTCTAAATTTGCAGAAGAGGTCTCAAAAAAAACTACCAATTGGGATACTGAACGTTTAGCTAGCTTAGATGGTTTGATTTTAAAAATGGCATTGTGTGAGTTTCAGAAATTCCCATCCATTCCATACAAAGTAACAATTAATGAATATTTAGAAATTGCCAAAGAATACTCTACGCCTAAGAGTAGCTTATTCATTAATGGAATACTCGATAAAATTGTAAAAGAATATCAGTCCAATAATCTGCATCCAAAAACTGGAAGAGGACTTATGTAAAAGGATTTCTTTAGCAAAGATGTTAACGACATTCTAAAAGTTTTAATTGCTGGGAATAATTATTACCTTTGACAACTTAGAGAATCAATAATATTAATTTTAAAATATAAGTAATGAAAAAGATTATCTTAGGATTTAGTGCATTATGCATGGTAGCTTTTACTTCATGTAAAGAAGATGCAGCTAGTAAAGTGAATTCAGAAAATGTAGCTGTTGCAGCAGAAAGAGATGCCAATGCAGGTGATTTTCCGATGATGGAACTAGATAAAACAGTACACGATTTTGGAACAATTGAAAACGGTACACCAGTAGAGACAAAATTTAAATACAAGAATACAGGAAACTCTATGCTTGTTGTAAGTAATATTAAGAGTACATGTGGTTGTACAGTACCATCTAATTATACTAAAGAAGTTGCACCAGGACAAACAGGTGAATTTACAGTAAAATTTAATGGTAAAGGAAATGGTAAAGTTTCTAAGTCATTAACAATAACATCAAATACGGAAAAGGGTACAGAGATTGTTAAAATCACAGCGATGGTAAACAATCCTGAAGCTGCACAGAAGGCTGCGGCAAAAACTACTCCAGTTTCTACAATAAAGACTTCAACTAAGCCTGGACACGAAGGGCATAACCACGACTAAGTATTTATTATGGAAGGATTAGGTTCATTTTTACCGTTTATTGCCATTTTTGCTGTGATGTATTTCTTTATGATTGCGCCGCAGTTAAAACGCCAGAAACAAGAAAAAAAGTTCGCTAGCGAATTAAAGCGTGGTGATCGTATCATTACCAAAAGCGGAATGCATGGCAAAGTTGTAGAGTTAAACGATAAAGACAACAGTTGTGTTATTGAAACATTGGCTGGAAAAATTAAGTTTGACCGCTCGGCAATTTCAATGGAAATGAGTAAAAAATTAAATTCACCTGCTACAGTAAAGTAAGCTGGTATTAGATATTTCAAAAGCCACTCTTAATTAGAGTGGCTTTTTTTTTATGCACACTTACGTTTAGCAGTTTTTATATTTATCATGCAGGCCTTTTTGTTCTAAAATCATAGGAATGATTTTTTCTAGGCGTTTTGTTTTAGTCGTTTCTCTTTTGGCTTCGGATATGTGTTCACAATATTCGCGTTTACATGATGTGGATAGTTTTTCAAAAGCTTGTTTTAGTTCTTTGTTTTTTGATAAAGCGTCTTCTAATTCTTTTGGAATTACTACTGGTTTAGTATTGCGTTGTGGTTTTATCTCTTTACCTAGTTTTTGGTTTTCAATAGCCTCTTTTACATACATTAAAACAGCACTTTTATTGATGTCTGCTGTGGACTCAAAACGCATTTGTCTTAATGCTTTGGTTTTGTTTTCTTGGGCATTGATAAGTAGGTTAGCCTCATCTTTTAAAAATACACCTTGAAAAAACCATATGCCAAAATGGTTTTTAAAAGCACCTAAACCAACAACATTTTTCCCATTTAATGTATAAGTTGGCGCACTCCATTTTAGGGTTTCTTCAAGTTCTGTAGAATTTATAATTTCACGAAGTAATTTTAGCTCTTCTTCAAAGTGAGCGTTAACTTCAATGTATTCTTCAACTGAGGAGGCTTTTTTCATTTTTTGTAAATATTGATAATACAGTTTTAGCTATAAAGTTACCTTTTTATTCTTTAATTACGAATTAAAGCTATTTAGCCCTAAAGGCAATTACAAACTTCTAAGTCTATTAATTAGGGCTTGTAATATTTTATAAAATAGGGAAGGATACTACCTTAATAGCACTTAATAGTAAGATATTGGTATTTAAACGATTATAGGCTTTTATGATAAATGAGTAGGATTTTTTTTTCTAGTTTAGAAAAACTATTGATTAATTACAATTAAAAATATATCTAGATTATAGGTAAAACGTACTAAATTATGACTAGAGTTTTAGTGTGTGCTTAATTAATATAAAAGTATCGTTTCCCAATCTTCAGTTTCTACTTCTTCATTTTTTAATGTTGCTTATGGTGTATTTAATTATCAACCTTTAATGGTTTTACACAAAATGAAGAATACATATTTTACAATTTTTGCTTTACTGTTTCTTTTCATATATATCAATAACTATTCACGAGACTCAAGTATCTTAAACATTGAGAGTTTAGTTGATATTTCCCTTCAAGATAAACCATCAGTTTCCGAAGCAAATAATCTAACTAGCTTGGGACAACTAAGATTATCATTATATGAGAGTAATGCTTTAGCGAATAGTGAAAACGCAGCAGATGGAGTGTTGATTTTTTTTGATACAAATGGTAACAATGCTGTTGATGCTAATGATGCACCCGATATCCCAAATCTTGATGAAAACTTTTCAATTAATAATGGTGGAGTACTGTTAAGTATTGAAACTAGAGCTGAGCCAGAAGATCAAGAAGAAGTTTTACTCGAGGTAAACACATACAGAGATACAAACTATACAATAGTTGCAGAAGGGGTTTCCATTCAAACAGGTATACCGTTTTTGTATGACAACTATACAGATGTTTACACAGAAATTCCTCAAAACGGAATAATTAATTATGCCTACTCTATAAATTCTGGAGTTCCTCAATCAATTGCTGGTGATCGTTTTAAGATTATTTTTGAGGTTGAAACATTGTCAACTGGGAGCAGTGATTTAGATAATATATTGCTCTATCCCAATCCAACCGACTTAGGGAAATTCTATGTAAATGTTCCATTGGGTATGAATGACCTTAGTGTGTCAATATATAATATGCTAGGATCTAAGTTATATTCTGGTAAAGGATATATTGGTGGTAGTACAATAACCATTGAATCTGACAAAGGATTAAGTATTGGTACTTACTTTGTAGAGCTTAAATCAAAAGGCAAAATCAAAGTTAAAAAGTTAATTGTAATTTGATAAAAGCTTTGTTGAAGTTTTATTAGTTAGTACGAGGATTGAATATAAAACCGATAGGTAATTTTCTAACCAATATTCATATCCAATTGTCTTGATTAAACGTTAGAAGGGATAAACAATCTTCTAGTTTACTATTTGTTTGATTACGGTTAAGTCCTTTGTTATAATCTTATTCATTTTGTTAAATTACAGAATACTGTTAAAAGAAAATATTAACATTTTAACGATTAATTTAACATACCTTTAATAATCAAAATAAAATTTTATTACATTGTAGTGCTATTAATCATTAATTTATCTAGACTTGCGTCGAAAATTACTACTTATCGTTTCGAGGGTTTACCCAAATAATTTACAAATTTGAATCGATTTCGATAAATATCATATTTTATAATATGGTATGGTAGGTTAGGTATGTCCTATACCTTTTTTTGTCTATCGCTAGTAATTATACTTTTTTGATTGTGGCATAATTATTTTAGCCTATTTCTACTACTAAAAAAGCTACTGTTCCCTAAATAGGAGATGTTTTGGTATACTAATAACTAACCATTGCAATATGAACAGTGTTACGATTAAATTCAATTCATCTTAGATAGTATCTGATACTTCTAAAATATCACCATATCTTTTATTGTTTTGAGATGGTCGGTATTCACAGTCCCAAAGAAGATTTTAACCTAATTAGCTAACTTAAAGTAAATTTTATGAAAAAAATTATGTATTTCTGCGCTCTCTTGCTGATATTTTGTTGGCAAGGTAATGCGCAATGTACCTCTGCAGGTTTTGGTCAGTGGCCCTCAAGTCAGGTTACTGTTAATAACTCAGGTGCTGTCCAAACATATAGCACAGACATATGGACTGATGAGTCTTCGGATGTCACGGGTTATATAATCGGTGATGAGTATGAGTTTACAGTAACTCTTAATGCCGATGGAACTCCAAAATATATCACACTAGTTGATAGTGGAGGAAATGCTGTTGCAAGTGGTTTATCTCCATTAACTTTTGTAGCAACAGATACTGACCTTGATATTTATCGCCATGATGATGATGGATCTGGAGGATGTTTGGGTGTTGATTCAAGTCATACAGGGACTATACAAAACTTAGGTGTTGTTCCAGATCCAGCACCAGATAATGATGACTGTGCCAATGCAACAGTAATAGCTTGTGGAGATACAGTAATGGGCTCAACAGCCAATGCTACGAATTCAGGCAACAACTCAGCACCTGATGTGTACTACTCTTTAGCAGGTACAGCAGCAGGTGAGGAAATAACAGCCAGCTTATGTGGATCATCTTTTGACACGTTGATACGAGTTTTTGATGCTTGTGGAGGCACCCAATTGTTCTCTAATGACGATTCATGTAGTTTACAATCAGAAGTAACCTTTACATCAGATGGATCAACAACATATATTATAATGGTAGAAGGTTTTGGTTCTAGCTCAGGAGACTATACATTAGCAGTTACTTGTGTGCCACCACCAGAGTGTACTCCACCAACAATTGATAGTGTTTCTGTAGCAGAGACTTGTAATGAAGTAGACGGAACGGGAACTTTCAACGTAGAAGTTGTGATATCGGATGCAGGAGATGCAGGGACAGTAATCAGTGACGGTACAAATACATATCCGGTAGTTGCAGGAACTGTAGTAGCAGGACCATACAACAGTGGTGATACCGTTACATTAACTGTAGATACTGTAGATGATGCTTGTGATGCGAGTTTAGGTGACTTTACGTTTACTTGTCCTCAACCAGCACCAGACAATGATTTATGTGCAGATGCAACAATGGTTGCATGTGGAGATACTGTAATGGGAGACACTACTGCAGCAACTTCAGATTCAGATCAAATATATTGTGGAACTACAGCGCCAAATACAACAAACGGAGGAGTATGGTATTCATTTATGGGAGATGGAGGCGAAGCAACCTTCGATCTTTCAGGATCTTCGTTTGATACAAAGATTTTTGTATACACAGGAGTTTGTGGTGATCTAACCTGTTTAGATGGTAATGATGATGGAGGTGATGGTACTACATCTTCAATTACGGTAGCTACTGCGGCAGGAACAACATATTATGTGTATATAAGTGGTTATAGCGGTAATAGAGGAGCTTATACAATGAATGTTTCATGTGTTGCTCCACCAGAGTGTGTGTCTCCAACTATAGATGATATTTATGTAGCAGAGACTTGTAATGAAGAAGACGGTACGGGAACCTTCAATGTGGAAGTTGTGGTATCGGATGCAGGAGATGCAGGAACAGTAATCAGTGATGGCACAAATACATATCCAGTAGTTGCAGGAACTGTAGTAGCAGGACCATACAATAGTGGTGATATTGTTACATTAACTTTAGACGCTACTGATGATGCTTGTGATGCAAGTTTAGGTGACTTTACGTTTACTTGTCCGCAACCAGCACCAGATAACGATGATTGTGCAGGAGCACTTCCTTTAGAATGTGGTGTAACAATTACTGGTAGTACAGAAGGAGCAACAGCATCAGGATTAGATGCAGAGTGTAGCGGATTTACATC
>Ga0189275_100092_pt1 | contig 147594 bp, 142 predicted proteins | sample N19A6minimetaG_FD_130329 | JGI IMG/M metagenome (GOLD analysis project Ga0189275, IMG submission 130329) | Marine microbial communities from the Costa Rica Dome - N19 A6 mini metaG | ecosystem: Environmental > Aquatic > Marine > Oceanic > Photic zone | place: Costa Rica: the Eastern Pacific...
GAAGTTTTGAAGCTGAGCTAGCTTGCCTCCATCCCGGAATAAAAATCGATCGAATTCACGCCCGGTGCTATCTACTTGGTAGAGTGAAAAATTAGCTTGAGCGGACAATCTGATTCCATTAATAGCATTGGATGATATAGAAGTGCTAACATCGCTGAAGTTCAAGCTATCTGCGGCAAAGTTATATGAAGCATCAGCAGACAAGTTATCAATAAGCTTTAATTTTTTTTCGCTAACCTCTCCGGTTGTGTCTCGGCTAACTATTTTTGTTTCGAACACATTTCTTATAGATAAAGTTATTGATTGTTGCTCTCCTTGTCCGGGACCACCTAAAATTTCATTAGAAAAAATCGAATAACGTCGAGTATTGCCCAGTGTATCAGTTTGAACGGTTCGGTAAAATCCCCACTGTTCATCGCTGAAGTCAGGTCGGTATGTATAAGATAAACTAGGCGAAAAAGTATGTCTAAAACCTTCTAGTTTACCAATCTTTTGATTAGAAACGCCATAAAACGTAGTTGAGAAAGAAAGTCCCAAATTGAAATCACGTGCAGTTTGAAATCCTCTAACTTGTTCTGTTTCAACTCGATTTGAATCGGCATTAAATGATTGACGAATTGAGGTTGGATACCAGTATTCGTTATAGCGAGCATTTCCGGAAAGGTTTACAAAAGAACTAGATAATAATTTGCCGATTCCAAGATTAGCAGTTTGTCTGAACCCGAATTTAAAATGATCAGAATCGCCTGTTGCCTCTCGATATTGAGAGGGATCAAAAAGAGCATCCAGGAAAGTGATCTCAGCAGAATCGGCATCAATAGGTGCATAACGAAATCTGGAATTAAATGTATTATTATAACGCAGGGTGATGCTTTCATACCATTTTGAGCTTTCACTGCCGGCAGACTTAAACGGGGTTAGTGTTTCAAGGCTAAATGTAGAATTTGGTCCCGTTAAAGTGGTTGAGTTGGTGTTGAAATTTTGATTCAGCTGGGAGTTTAAACTAAAATTAAAATCGTTATCAGGGTGATTATAAGTGTATGATAATTTGGAATCAGAATTTGTAGTTGCTCTGGCATCAATATCGCGAGAGTTTCTCGTAAAGAAATCTCTTGTTCTTAGATTGATGCCGGCATTAATCCTGGAGTAAGGAGAGAAGTCTTGATTGTGATTTATACTTAAGGACTTTTGAATAGTTGTTGTAAAACCGGGATCAGTTTTCTCTAAACCTCGGTCCTGAGAGTATCCAATTCTTACACTTCCACTAAACTTGTCTCGTTTACGATATTGAAGTGCTGAGTTTGCATAGAAAGTTCCGGAAGTAAATACGTCACTACTAATTTGAGCCGTAAAGTAGTCGCTAAAGTATTGGAACCATCCTAAATTTTGCAAGCCAATTCCACGAGAAGATTGGTTTTCAAATGCATAAGTGGGAGTCAATAATCCGGATCGGCGTTTTTCAAGATCGGCCGGTACATAGCCGAATGGAAATAGAATGGGGTAAGGAATATCAAGAATATAAAGTCGGGCATTAGAGAAAAAAACCTCTTCTTGATCTACTACTTTCATTTTTTTTGCTTTGATGTAGTAGTATAAATAATCCGGTGGGCAGGTAGAATAAATACCGTCTTCAATAAACACTTCATCTTTACTTACATTTTTAACCTTAGATCCGATTAAATATCCATCAGGAACTTGAATTTTTGCAGCTTCAAACTTTCCTTTCTGAGTTTTATAGTTAAAAAGAATTCGTGTACTTTTAATTTCGTCAGCCTCTCGTTTTAAAACGGGATATGATAAAGTGTCAGTTTCAGATTCCGCTGTGGCCTGAACTTGGTTTTTTTCGATATCCATTTCAATTTCGCCAGCTGTTAATTCACCTGCTGTGTGGGTCACTTGTGCTGAGCCAAATAGAAAAGCTTTTCTACCATTACGCAGGTCTATTACAAGTGAATCTTTTGATTGAAATTGGACGGCATCCTTTACATTGCTTTTTTTTACCGCGGGGCTCTTAGCTGATACATTCTCTTTTTCTGTAGCGGTGGTATCGGTTTGTGCTTGAGCGGAAGAAACTTCTGATACTAGTACAAATAGAATACAGGTACAAATTATACGCGCACCAATATGTACAAAGTTATCGAAATTCATTAAGCGTATTTTTATGCAAAAGAATCGAAAGCAAGACCGGCAGCTCCGAGTAAAGCGCTGTCATTTCCAAGGTCTTCATAAACTAATTCAAGATCTTCTTGAAAAGGTATCATCATGTGTTTCTTTACAATTTCTCGTGCCGGTTCAAACAACCAATCTCCAGCTCTTGAAACGCCACCACTCAGCACATATTTTCGAATATCGAGAATGTGTGTGTAATTAATGATTGCGTACCCAAGTCGCTCGCCGCTTTTTCGCAAAATCTCAATGGCTAATTCATTACCCTCTTCAGCGGCGAGAGTTAGATCTACAGGTTCAAGCTTGTCAAAATCTCGATGAAATTTTTTGTACAAAGGATTTTCGGGCTTTTGTAGAATTAGATCTGTTGCAAATCTGCTTAAAAAGCGCTGCCCGAGATAAGCTTCAACGGTTCCTCTTGTTATACTATTAGAAAGAGGTCCGTGGTAGTCCAGAATTACATGGCCAAGTTCTCCGGCCATCCCATGTGAGCCCTTATAGAGTTTTTTGTTTATAATTATTCCTCCGCCAACTCCGGTTCCAAGGGTTATAATTATGAAATCATTAAAGCTTTTGCCTACTCCGAAATGCATGGAACCGAGTGCTGCAATGTTCGCATCATTTTCAATTCTGCAAGGCAGATTTGTTCGGGACGAAATTTCATCTGCAGCGGCAACCGTTCCCCATCCGGGTAAATTTGGAGGATTTCGTACAATGGTTTGTTCAATATTAACCATGCCTGGCAAACCCATTCCAATACCAAGTATTTCATGTTTTCCGGCTAATTCGGAAATGGTGTTCCCAATTCTATCAAGAAGGTGATCCTTTCCCAAGTCAGCATGGGTAGGAGTAGAAGTTTGTTCAATGATGCCAAGTTCTCTATCAACAACAGCAGCTTTAATATTGGTGCCGCCTAAATCTACAGCAATAGCTTTCATGTAAAAGATTCTAGTAATTAATCAGATTTGCGAACTTTATATACGGTTTCGCCGGGTTTTCGCATTCCATATTCTTCACGAGCAATTTTTTCGAGGAGCTGTGCGTCTTCATTTAAATTATTAATTTTAGCTTCAAGATTTTTTGTAGAGGTGTTTAATTGCTCAATTTTATTTTTAAGATCATTTTTTTGATTATATAGCTCTATTCTAGTTAAAAAGCTGTAACTATCAATAAAACCAAACCAAATTAAAACAAAGGCAGATAACAGTAAGACGAGTACCGATTTTTTCCAATGTATAGGATTTAAAAATGAACCTTTCATAGTACAATGGTTTGAAGTTTTACAATGAGACTAACGAAAATACGTTAATTTACATATTAATGATAATCTTAAAAGCAATCTATGAAACTTAAGTTGTTTCTGTTCATAATCATAAGTTGTTTATCTATTCAAAATGGGTATTCTCAAGAAACCAATAATCAGGAATGGATCAAGGTTTACTTTAACATGCCGGAAGACCCGTCCGTATCTTTAGAGGGAAATAAAACAAACAGTTCATGGGACCTGATTTCTACCTTGGAAGAACTTATTGATTCAGCAAAATTCAGCGTAGACTTAAGTATTTATGATCTTGAAGAAATGCGAATAGCAGATGCATTAGTGAGAGCTAAACAGCGTGGGCTTAGAGTAAGACTGGTAACAGATAATCATAATAGAACTGATGCAGGAGAACTTGATGAATTAATATGGGCACGCCTAAGAGAGGGAGAAATTATTTCGATCGATGACGATGGAGATATTTATTTGCCAAACGGCGATATAGAAGATAATGATTTAGTAAACGATGGTGCAGATATGCACAATAAATTTGCTATTATTGATGCTCTTTCTGAAGATAAGAACGATGATTTTATTTGGACGGGATCTACAAATCTTACTTATACAGGTGCTTATAATACCAATAACACTTTGGTGATAAAAGATCACGATGTGGCAATTGCATATTTGAACGAATTTGAACAAATGTGGGGGTCAGATAGTGAAATCCCTGATGCAAGAAAAGCCGTTTTTCATAAAGATAAAAGAGACGTATCTGATCATGTTTTCGATGTAGGAGGCACAAAAGTTGAAGTATATTTTGCCCCAATAAACAGAGATGACTCAAAGCCTAGCGTTAGTAATAGAATTGTAGAGGTAATAAATGCAGAGACTCAGTCAGATATAAGGTTCCAAGCATTTGCGATTACACCAACTATTCCGATAAGTCAGGCGATATGGAATAAATCGATTGATACAGATATTCAGCTTGAAGGAGTAATTGACCCTGGTTTTTTTAGCCGTTATAGAAACACTGGAGCTATTTGGGGAAGTCCGGAGGCACAACTAGCAAACAGGATGATTGTACCTGCAAGGGAAACACGAAAGTTGCACAGTAAACTTATTATAATTGATGTGAATGAACCAACTCCGGAAGATGAAGCTGTTGTAATTGCCGGATCCTATAATTTTTCAAATAATGCGGAGCTCAGTAATGATGAAAACACGTTAATTATTTATTCAGATACCATTGCGAATCAGTTTTTTCAGAATTTTAAAGGAGTAATGAGCAGGGCAAAAGGAAAAAGCTATGGACCTGCACCAATAGTAGATCCTGATAAATGGTATGATGTTTACGCGATTAGAGATGGTGCTGAATTTGAGATAGAAATAGTTCCTGGGTTTGGGTACCCGGTTCAATTGTTAGGTGTAGATGTGCCTTCTATTTACGCTGGCGGAGATTCGGCGTACTATTTTTCTGGAGCAGCTACCAGCTATTTAAGAAATGTTCTGGAAGGTCGTAGAGTTAAAGTTTTTGATTACGATGGCGGTGCGCCTTACTCTGCGTATAATCGATTTTTTGCTTATGTAACTTTAGATAAAGAAGGGCAAAAAGTGTCTTTAAACAAAGAAATGCTTGTAAATGGTTTTGGGACTTACAGCAGCCAATTCAGGCAGAATGAAGATTCTGTAGCAGTATTTAGAAAATATGAAAGTGTGGCTAAAGCTGAGAAAAAAGCGATATGGAAAAAGGAGTCAAAAATCGGAACTAAAGTATTACGGTCGAAGGAGATTGATGATGGATCAGCTATTGAAGTTGTATATCCAATTAATATAAATACTGCTGATCAGGCTACATTACAACTTTTACCCGGAATTGGGAAAACATATGCATCACGCATAATAGATTATAGGCTAGAGAATAAAGGATTTTCCAGTATTGACGAACTATTAAAAATTAAAGGAATCGGCGATAAAAGACTGGCTAAAATCAGACCTTTAATAACTATAAATTAAGCAAGAACTAACTCTTTTAACTCAGACTTTAAAGTTAGAAGAGTTTTTCCAATAATTTGAGAAATTCGCGCTTCACTCAATTCTAATACTTCAGCAATTTCCCTGAGATTACTTTCCTCGTAGTAATACATGGCAAGTATTAATTGTTCTCTTTCCGGTAATCTCTTTAAGGCATACTGTAATTGTTCTGAGTTTTCTAAGCTGATTAAGACTTGGTCAGGTAAGTCAAAACTATGATCTTCTAATCTGTTCGCTAAAGAGGATTCTGTATCAGGGTTTTGATCGTAATCTAATGAAAAGGCCACTCTTTGCTGTACATTTGATAGTAAAGCTTGGTATTCGCTAACAGTTAATTCTATTTCATGCGCAACTTCATAATCAAGAGGGGTTCTTCCCAAGCGCTGTTGTAGAATGCTAATAGCTTGTTGAGCGGCTCCAAATCTTGCTCGGTTTGTACGCGAAAGCTCATCAATAGATCGTAGATAATCAATAATGCTGCCTCGAATTCTATAGTACGCAAAGGTATTAAATTTGACATCTTTTTCAGCAGTATAACTCTCCAAGGCTTGAAGTAAACCTGTTGCTCCAATATTGATCAGGTCTTCTCTTTCACATAGAGGTGTGCCCGGATGATTGACTTTACTTACAATACTTTTAATTAATGGAAGAGCCTCTCTCAGGATGTTACTCTTAAGTTTTGAAGTAGGTTTTGACTTGTATGTACATACTAATTTCTGAAGATTCATTGGCACCCCGTTATTTTTGAATATCCAGCTAAATATATTAGAAAAATTTAATTATTAAAAAATTTTAATATTAATTTTTCTTAACCAAGAACATTGTTCAGAATCATTTATAAGCTATTCTTTATGGTGTACGACAGTTTAAGCCGAAAAATATTTTTTAGAATTTTCTTTTGTTTCAGAGAATTGTGCCGATAAAACCTGTAATGGGTTTCCATTAAGGTATGCCTACATGCGGAAGGGCTAAATTAGTAGAAAATTTTAGGCTGAATAAGACGGTACTAATCGGGCTTGATTCTAAAAAAAAATTATGAGCGAAGAAAACATGATATCTGATACATCTGAATGGGAGAGAGTGATGCCAAAAAGAAAATTAACTGAGGAAGAAAAAGAATTTCTATTAAATGATGAGCAAGTGCTTAATAAAATAATTGAAGGTTTAGTAAGAGATTTAAAGGCTCTTTAAAGCAAAAAACCCCTTCCGAGATCAATCGTAAGGGGCTGGTCAAGAGAGATTCTTGTAATTTTCTATTGTGATCCGGGAGGGACTCGAACCCTCGACCCACGGCTTAAAAGGCAGTTGCTCTACCAACTGAGCTACCGGATCTTCCATCGCAATTGCGAAAGGCTTCAAAGATAAGGGTTTTAATGCTCTATGACAATCTAAAATCTACTAAAATTTAGACTTTTTCATTTTTCGTCAATAATGATCTTATAAAGGTCTGATTCTACGCTTTTTTCAACTTCTTCTATAATTCTTCCAATTTCTTTTCCATTTTTATAAATGACAAAAGTAGGAGTTCGTTTGATATTATGCTTTTTGATAATTTCCTTGGGTCCCCGACGTCGGTATTCAAGAGCGGTATAATTCGCGGTAATTAATGGGTTTTCAACGAGTTCCATAATCTTAAAAAAAGCAGGAATCTCTCTTTTGCTGTCATGGCACCATGTTCCCATGAACACATCAACTAGGATCGAATCAGAAACTTGATTTAATTTTCGGATAATGTTCATATCAGGCTCGTATCTTTTAGCGTAAAGGTCAAATATTTTGACTTCTCGTATCTGAGACTCTGTTACGGGTCCGCTAAGGTATTCGTCTTGAGCTTGTAATGGGGGAATCACAAACATCAAAAAAAATAAAAGAGAATATAATTTCATTGGGAGCATTTCTTAGTTGAGTACATTAAATTAAAGTATCATACGCATTCAAAAGGATAAGTAAAAATGCCCAGTATTTTTTCTAAAATTGTAAAAGGTGAAATACCTTGTTTCAAAATTGCTGAAGATGAGAACTATTTTTCATTTCTGGATATAAACCCCATAGCAGAAGGTCATGTATTGGTTATTCCTAAAAAGGAAATAGATTATATATTTGATCTAAGTAATGAAACCCTTTCCGGTTTAATGGTTTTTTCCAAAAAAATAGCTAAAGCAATCGATAGTTCATTGGGTACTATAAGAACAGGAATAATAGTAGAAGGCCTTGAAGTTCCGCATGCGCACATTCATTTAGTACCGATATACTTTGAAGGCCAACCGATGAGTCTTGGAAGAAAAACTGAAGTTAGTGAGCAGAGAATGAAAGAGGTTTCTGAACTAATAAGCAAAGCGGTAGAGCAATGAAAATACTTATCATTAATGGTCCAAACTTAAATATGCTGGGAACCAGAGATACAAGTACGTATGGCTCTGAAACTTTAGATGATCTAAATAAATACATTTCTGATTGTTTTAAAGAACATGAAATCGCGTTCTATCAGAGTAATGTAGAAGGTGAGATTATTAACAAAATTCAAGACACTCAAAGAGGAAATACAGAAGGACTAATAACCAACTTAGGTGGATTTACGCACACTTCTGTAGCAATTAGGGATGCGTTGGAACCACTTACAATTCCGAAAATAGAAGTTCATATATCAAATATTCATGCTAGAGAAGAGTTTAGGGAAAAATCTATAACCGGAGCTGTAATGGATGGAATAATTACAGGTTTTGGTAAGTTTAGCTATTTGCTTGGAATACAGGCAATTGAACATATCTCAAAAAAATAAGAATTGAAGCAACTCAAAGAACTTTTTTCCGATACATTAATTTACGGACTAAGCCACGTTTTTACCCGATTTGTTGGCTATTTGTTAGTGCCATTTTATACCGGGGTTTTTGATACAGATGAATACGGAATTATAAGTTTGATATATGTACTAATGGCCTTTTTGAATGTCATTTTTACATTCGGTATGGAATCCACATATTTTAGGTACGCTAAGGATCGCCACAAAGCCAAGGATATCTTTAAAACAATTCAGTTAACTCTATTGGCAACTACCATTTGTTTATTGACAATTGTATGGTTATTGAATCCAATTTTGAATCCTGTAATTGGTTTAGTTAAACCGTTTCCGCTATTTACGTTGATGCTCGGAATTCTGGCTTTCGATACTCTATCTGCTGTTCCGTTCGCTGAACTTCGTTTAGCTCAAAAGCCATTTCATTTTGCTTTTATAAAGATGGCAAATGCTTTTATAAATATTGGGTTGAACTTCTATCTGGTGCTCAAAATAAATCTGAGTATTGAAGCTGTACTGATAAGCAATATAGTTGCCTCAATAATTACAGCATTTATAGTTTGGTACATTACCTTTGATATGATGAAGGGTGTGTGGGATGGCGCTTTTCTGAAGAAGGCTATTAAATTCGGTCTTCCTTTTGTGCCTGCCGGCATAGGGTACGTAATTAACGAAATGATTGATCGGTTTTTTCTAAAAAAAATGGATTCTGAGACAATTACTGAGATTTATGGATTAGCTTCAGGTGGTTCTGTTTATAATGGTGAAGATGTTGTAGGGATTTATTCGGCGGGATATAAGCTTGCAGTAGTAATGTTGCTCTTTGTTACTGTATTTAGATACGCATGGCAACCGTTCTTTATGAGGCAATCTGATCAGAAAGAAGCCCCAAAAATTTTCTCTGAGACATTTCGGTATTTCAATTTCGGGGCTGCTGCTATTTTTATAATTTTCTCATTATTCGCTTCAGATATAGTTCAGATAAAAATTCCATTTACGGAAGCTACATTAATAGGTAGAGAGTACTGGCTGGGTTTAAGTATTGTTTCGCCACTTTTGATGGCATATTGGTTTCAGGGCTGGTATATAAATTTTTCAGCAGGGATTTTTATCGGTGAAAAGACAAAAGTTTTAGCCTATATAACACTAATCGGATCTGTTATTACAATAACCGGAAATATGCTATTTGTTCCTCATTTCGGGATGTTAGCATCGGCTTACACAACATTGGTTAGCTACGCTGTGATGGCTTTTATAATTTATTATCATTCCAAAAAAGCGTTTGATGTACCATATAAAATTTGGCAAGGAATACTGGTTTTATTGATTGCAGATCTAACAACATTTTCTCAGCCTTATCTTAAAAACGCAATCGAATCCGGGATTTGGGCATCAGCAATTCTGTGCATAACTGGTATAGGGTTGATTGGTATATTAACAAAGAAGAATTTTTTTCAGAGTAATAATTCGGTGAAGCATTTAAACAGTTGAAGTTTAAAATTTAGTATTATGTATCTTAAAACAGCTAAACTCACTTTAAACCTAGTATGAAAAAACCAGCATTACTTTTATTTATACTGCTATTCGTGTCAGGTTCAACATTGGCGCAAACACCAGATACAACCATGACTTTTGAAGAGTATAATCCCACTTCTACACTGGTTGTACCTGGGGAGAAAATCACCAAAGCAAAATTTCCTTTTATAGACGTTCATAGTCATCATTGGCGTATGGCTAACCAAGATCTAGATAAATTAGCTTCTGAGATGGATGATTTGAATATGAAAGTAATAGTGAATTTGAGTGGAGGAAGCGGTGATCAGTTAAAGGCTATAACTGATAACATTAAGAATAGTGAACTAAATAGAATTATTGTTTTTGCAAATATCGATTTTAGTGGAATTGATGAGAAAGGATGGACAGAAAGAGCAGTTAATCAGCTTGAAGAAGATTATAAGAATGGGGCACGTGGTGTTAAGATTTTCAAAAATTTAGGGTTAACAGTTATAGATTCAAAAGGAAACAGAGTACGGACAGATGATACTCGTATTGATCCGGTTTGGGAGAAAGCAGGTGAATTGGGAATTCCTGTTTTGATTCACACCGGAGAGCCGGCTGTATTTTGGGATCCTATTAACGAGAAAAATGAGAGATGGTTGGAAATGAAGAATTTTCCAAATCGACATCGTGGAGATACAACTAGGTTTCCAAGTTGGGAAGTTGTTATGAATGAACAATGGAATGTGTTTAGAAAACATCCTGAGACTAATTTTATAAATGCACACTTAGGTTGGATGGCTAATGACTTGGATCGACTGGGGCGCCATCTGGATGAATTTCCAAATGTATATACAGAAACAGCAGCGGTGATAGCAGAGTTGGGACGTCAACCCCGTTTTGCAAGGGAGTTTTTTATAAAATATCAGGATCGCTTATTATTTGGGAAAGATACTTATCGCCCGCACGAATACTATACATACTTCAGAGTTTTGGAGAGCGACGATGAATATTTTGACTATTTTAGAAAAAGACATGCTTTTTGGAAGATGTATGGATTGAATCTTCCGGATAATGTGTTGGAAAAAGTATATTACAAAAACGCTTTAAAAATAATACCGGGTATTGATAAAAATTTATTCCCGACTAACTAATCAACCAAAATAAGAAAGACATGAAAGCTTTATTAAAATTAGGAGCATTAGCTTTTTTTGCAGTGCTTCTGTCATCAGAATTAACAGTAGCTCAAGAAAGAGGAAAAGGAGACAGACCTAGCCCAAATGCTTCTGTAAGTCAGGATATAGGTTCAACAACAGTTACTATCACATATGGGCGTCCTGGGCTTAAAGGCAGAAGTTTAGCAACTCTTGCTAAGCCTGATCAAGTTTGGAGAACAGGAGCAAATGAATCAACAGTAATAACTTTTTCTGATAACGTAATGTTTGGTGGAAAAGAAGTAGCGGCTGGAACTTATTCTTTATACACTATTCCGGGAGAAAACTGGACATTTATTTTAAATGAAAAGCTAAGCTGGGGAACACAGTATGATAAATCACAAGATGTGTTGCGTGTGCCGGCTGCAGTAACTACTGAAGGAGCATCAAGCTTTGAAAGATTCACTATCTATTTTGATACGTTGTCTGATACAAAAGCGCACCTAAATTTGCAATGGGGAAAAACAATGACAGCTATTCCCATAACTACTAAGTAGTTTAAATTTTTTTAGTACTTTAAAAGGAGTTCAATTTGAGCTCCTTTTTTTTATGCAAAATACTTTTTATGAAACAACTAATTCTTCTCTGTTCTTTTTCTGTGACTATTACGGCATTACTGTTTGGGCAATCTGGCTCAAAATGGATTTTTGACGATTCTGTTTTGCCCGAAGTGAGAATATCGATAGATGAGGCTTATCTGGATGAAATTTTGGATCCTGCTAATAAAGATAGTGATCATGAATTTCTTGCGTCGTTCAGTTTTACAAAAAATGAAGAAACAGAAGTTGTTGATAGCGTCGGTTTTAGGTTGAGAGGGAATACATCCAGAGCTTCAAAGAAAAAATCATTTAAAGTTTCATTTGACACTTTTATTGATGGACGTGAATATCGCGGATTAGATAAAATGAATATAAACGGAGAACATAACGATCCAACTATTATGAGAGCCAAAGTGAGTTGGGATATCTTCGAGAAAATGGGGATAAAAGCATCCAGATCTAATCACGTAAAACTATACATAAATGATGTTTTTTATGGTTTGTATTTGAATGTAGAACACATTGACAATGAGTTTCTGAAAAAAGAATTTAAGGATGATTCAGGCAACTTATACAAATGCCTATATCCTGCTGATTTAAGTTATAGAGGACCAAATTCTGATGATTACAGCGAGTATGAAGAATTTGGAAGAAAACCATATGATCTTAAAACAAATGAAGATGAAAATGACTATTCAGATTTGGCTTCTTTGATCGAGTTTTTAAACAACGCTGACGATCAGGATTTTGAAGAGCAAATCCACGAATATTTAGATGTGGATGCAACGCTTAAGTGGATGGCAATTGATGTGCTAACTGGAAACTGGGATAATTACAGATATAATAAGAATAATTTCTATATGTATAAGAATCCTTCTGATAACAGGTTTATTGTAATTCCATATGATTACGATAATACATTAGGAATCGATTTTATTGGTAGAGATTGGACGACAAGAAATTTATACACATGGGACAGAACCGGAGAGCCACGGCCATTGACTAAACGATTACTAGAAGTTCAAAAGTTTGAAGATTGGTACAGCTACTACATCAATCAGATTATTGAAGACGTATTCAATGAAGATAGCTTGTTCCCCGAAATTGATCGTCTGAAAAGTATGGTCCAATCAGCAGCAGAGGATGATACTTTTAGAACGAGAGATTACGGATATGATATTTCTGATTTTAATAATGCTTTTGAGGAAGCACTTGGCGGACACGTTGACTACGGTTTAAAGCCATTTATTACAGCAAGAAAAAATTCAGCTCTTAATCAGCTTCGATTAAATAATATATATCCGATTATTTATTCTTCTGAATCAAAAATTTTGAATAACAATGGAGCTAAAACTATAATAATTGAAGCCAAAGTTAAAGATGATGACCTGGTAATTGTTAGTGCAAAGCTTGATATAGATCCGATTCCAATTCCATTTCAGTTAAAAGATGACGGTAAAGGGTTTGACGAAGAAGCCGGTGATGGGATTTATACCGGAACTCAAGATATTGGAATGTTTTCTGAGGATGTGAATTATTTTATTTCAGCTCAGGATCAGGAATCGCAAACAAGTCGTTATCCGCAAAATCCTGCCAGAAAAATAAGCCAAGAAAATAATTCTTCCGTTCAAGGATTAGTTATCAACGAATTTATGGCAAGCAACAGCAACACTATTCAGGATGAAGGCGGTTCTTTTCCGGACTGGGTTGAACTTTATAACACAACGGATGCTGAAATTTCATTAAGTGGATATTTTCTTACAGATGATCTGACCAATGAAGATAAGTGGGCATTCCCGGACACAACAATTGCGGCCAAAGGTTTTTTACTGATTTGGGCTGATGATGACGAAAAGGAAGGTCCTTTGCACGCGTCATTCAATCTGAGCAAAAGCGGAGAAGATGTCGGCTTGTACAAACAAACGGGTGATGCATTTGAAGCTATAAATACGCTCACTTATACTGAGCAAACCACGGACGTTTCTTATGGAAGAAATAAAGATGGAAGTGAAGAATTTGTATTCATAAATAATCCAACTCCGGGGGCTTCAAACGGAATGCCGGTACATAATGAAATTGATATAGAAACTCCTGACAAGATTACTTTATATCAAAACTATCCAAATCCGTTTAATCCTTCTACGGCTATTTCTTTTTCATTAGACAAGCAAGACAAAGTTACTTTGGATGTGTTCAATATTACCGGACAATTAGTAGAAACAATTACTAATCAAGTATATAGTGCGGGTACGCACACACTTACATATAAAGCAGAAAACTTAGCTAGTGGTGTATATTTTTATAGATTGAAAGCCACAAATTTTGTTTCAACAAAAAGATTTACTCTAATTAAGTAATACCGAATGAAACCATTTAAAATTGAAATCAATGCTATCGAAAAAGGGCCCAAAGAATTGGAACTTCAACTCCCAATAAGTGCCGAAGCGATAAAGGAACTTCCCGGAAAAGACAGACCTGATTATGTACTGGCAAAGCTGGAATTGCCAATTTTGTGGGTGAACAAAGAGAAAGGAATAAGTAAGGAGATCGATTTCGTTGTTCTTTGCGCCAAATTTAAAGGACAAAGTGTTTCAAGTAGCATGAAAAATATGACGGTTGCAGTAGCTTACGTTATCGATAATTCTATTCAAGAAGACGTTACATTGAATTTCAAAAAGTGTAAATATGTAGCGGTTGCAACAGCTTCCGGCACCAGTAAATGGAATATATTTGGCTGACAATAGAAGCACTCAATGATGTAGACTACATGCTAAGTAGCTTATTACTGACCTGGTTATAATACTCTTCATATTGATTCACTACCAAATCTTGATTAAAAAGCTCAGCTCGTTTTCGGGCATTTTCACTCATTCTTTCGTGAAGCTCGGGATTAGTTAGGATATTAACAGCATTTTCAGCCATGCAGTCAATATCGTCTAGGGCACATAAAAAACCAGTTTCACCTTCAATATTTACTTCAGGTAGCCCGCCAATATTAGAACTAATAACAGGAACTGAACAGCTCATGGCTTCAAGTGCCGCAAGGCCAAAAGTTTCTGAGCCTGAGGGTATCAAAAATAAATCTGCAATAGAAAGTACTTCTTCCACTTGATCGAGTTTTCCTAAAAAGCGTACATGCTCGCAAATACCTAAATCGCGACATTGTTGCTCTGTTCTCTGGCGATCGGGACCATCACCAACTAAAAGGAGTTTGGCAGGAATATCTTTTTTTAGAATCCGATCGAATACAGTTACAACTTCTGGAACACGTTTTACTTTTCTAAAATTCGAAACATGCACTACAACTTTTTCGCCTTCCGGGCAAATAGCACGCTTAAAGTGGCTTTTGTTTGATTTTTTGAAGCGTTCTAAGTCAATAAAATTGGGAATTACTTTAATATCAGAGCTTATATCAAAACGTTCATAAGTTTCTCTTCTTAAGTAGTCAGAAACAGCTGTTACTCCGTCACTTTTGTTAATTGAAAATTCTACTACGTGTTTATAACTTGGGTCGCTTCCAACTAGTGTGATGTCTGTACCGTGTAAAGTTGTAACAACAGGAACCTGAATCCCTTTTTCGGCCATGATCTGTTTTGCGAGATATGCGCTAGTTGCATGAGGAAGAGCATAATGCACGTGTAGCAGATCAAGGTTTTCGTACTCAATCAAATTTACCATTTGCGACGCAAGAGCAAGAGCATAAGGAGGATATTCAAAAAGAGGATAGGCATTTATTGCTACCTCATGATAGTATATGTTGGAGTCAAGTGTCTCGAGTCGTGCCGGCTTGGCATAACTAAGCATATGAATTTTATGCCCTTTAGATGCAAGAACTTTAGCTAATTCTGTTGCTACAACACCGCTACCACCAAATGTGGGGTAGCAAACAATTCCTATATTCATTGTTAGTCCGTTTATGTCTTTTTATAAAGGTAGCCAATCTGGCCTAGTTTCAGAAGTAAGTAACACAACCTTTAACAGTTTGGTTTCATAAATAATTTACGATGGCTATAAATGATTATGTATATTTACTGACTTGAAGATGTAATTAAAATAGAAATATTTCATGGCAGGACATTCGAAATGGGCGAACATTCGCCATAAAAAGGCCAAAGAAGATTCCAAGAGATCTAAGGTTTTCACAAAGATTATAAAGGAGCTTACCGTAGCGGCACGTGAAGGAGGCGGTGATCCTAATGGAAACCCACGACTGTCGCTTGCTATAGATAATGCTAAAGCAGTTAATCTTCCTAAAGATAACATGGAACGTGCAATTAAGCGCGGAACGGGTGAAGGAGATGATGCAGCTACATACGAAGAAGTTACCTTTGAAGGATATGGTCCGGGAGGTATTGCTTATTTTGTTGAAGTTACCACTGATAATAATACCCGCTCAGTTGCTGATATTCGTCATATTTTTACCAAGCATGGTGGTAATATGGGAACAAATGGATCAGTAAGTTTTCTATTTGAACAAAAAGGAATGATACGTGTGCCTGCTGAGGAAAAAGATGAAGAAGAATTTATGCTGGAAGCTATTGAAGCAGGAGCAGATGATATACAATCAGAGGATAGTTTTTTCGTTGTTTATACCGCACGTGAAGATCTTTTTAATGTTCGGAAAGCATTAGAAGATGGAGGTAACAAAATAGAATCTGCTGAGTTGATCCGTGAAGCAACTACAGAAACAAAAGTAGATGCAGATACGGCGCTTTCAAATTTAAAGATGATGGATAAGTTTGAAGAGAATGATGATGTTACCAATGTCTTTACAAATATGTTGATGGATGAAGAAACACTACAAGTAGCTGAAGAAATGTAAGTTTGGAATGAAAATTTTACTGTATATATCATTAATAGTTTTTCTAATCGGGTCTACTGATGGCAGAAAGGGAAATGAAGCATACGAAAAAGGGAATTATGCCGAAGCTGATTCCTTGTACAGGTTGGCAATAGAAACCGAACCCGAAAACTCGAAATTGTTTTTTAATTTGGGAAATACTTTAGCAAAACAAGGTAAAGTAGAAGAAGCAATTGAGGCCTATTTGAATTCACAAGAGTATGCTGATAATGAAGCTGACAAAGCGCTTGCGCAATATAATATTGGTACTTTGTTAGCTGAAAATGAAGATTGGAAGCCTGCCGCTCATCACTTTAGGAACTCTTTAAAGTTGAACCCATCTGATATTGAAGCTAAACATAATTACGAATTAGCTAAGAAAAAGACGGAAGAGGAAGAGAACGAGCAAAATCAGGATCAACAAAATCAAGATCAGGAACAAGAAGAGCCTTCTGAATATGCAAAAGCGATGAAAAAAAGGGCGGAACAACTTGTCGCTCAAGAGCGCTATAAAGAAGCTTTCGACTTGATGAATATGGCACTTCAAAATGACAAGACGGTTCAGAATTTTGGAGACTTCATAGAAAGAATCAACACGGTTAATACTATAAATAACTAGTTATGAAAATCATTACCTCATTATTATTTACTGTTTTGTTTGCTGTTTCAATTCAAGCGCAGGATGCAGATAATTTTTTTCATAGAGGAGCTAATTCTTATATCAATGCTCAATTAAATCAAGCAATACAGATTGTTGATGAAGGCTTATTTCAGTATCCGAACGATGCAAAACTAAATGCATTGAAGCAAAAGTTGGAGGAAGAGAAAGAGAACCAACAGCAGCAAGAAAACCAACAGAATCAAAATCAAGAACAACAAGAACAAGAGCAAGAACAGGAACAACAAGAACAGAATCAGGATCAGCAACAAGAAGAGCAGGAACAAAACGAAGAAGAAAAACAGGATCAAGAACAGGGTGAGGGTAGCGAAGAAAATGAACCAAAGCCAGAGGCTGGAAATGAGATAGATTCGAAAGAGATAAGTAAAGAAGATGCGGAGAAAATTCTACAAGCTCTTGCTCAAAAAGAGAAAGAACTATTAAAAGAATTCAAGAAAAAGAAATCAAAAGATACAGCTAAGCATGATAAAGACTGGTAAAAAGCTGGCATTTTTATTCTTCCTATTTTCATCTGGAATTTTTACTCTGAATGTGTACGCTCAAGACGTTAGTGTAGACGCCTCGCTAAGTGAAACAAATATTTTTGAAGGGGAGTCCGTTCAGTTAGATATTGCTATCTCCGGATCTTCTCTTAGTTCCCTAGAAAGACCTCAAATCCCAAATATTTCCGGATTAAGATATTTGCCAAACCGAACTATAAGCGGAAGTAATTATAGTTACGTAAACGGTAAACCATCATTAACTCAAACCTTTGGATTTCAATTTATAGCTCAATCGCCGGGTAGTTATACTATACCTTCTATAATAGTAGGTGTAAATAATAAAAAGTTTTCTACGAAGCCGATATCTTTTAAAGTATTAGATCCCAAAACTATAGATAATGGAGATGCAGAGCGTTCTCCCGAAATTTATGTACGATTAGAGGCATCTACCAAGAATCCGGTAGTTGGCGAACAGGTTGTGGCCGATATCGTACTATATTTTAAAAGTGAGGTTGAAGTTTCAAACTATAATACGGTTCCGGGGTGGAAGGCAGAAGGTTTTTGGAAAGAAGAGCTGAGCAATCCTTCACAGGCTCGATCAACTTCAGTAATAATAAACGGTGTCAGATACAAAAGAGCAAGATTATTGCAATATGCATTGTTTCCAACAAAAGCCGGAGAACTTACTTTAAGTCCATACTCAATTACAGTCCGAATCCGGAATAATAGACGAGCTTCTAGAGATCCATTTAATTTTAGTTTTGGGCAAGAAAACAAAGAGCTTAAAACATTGCCCATCACTTTAAATGTGACTCGCCCACCAGCAACAGACAATGCTGAATATATAGGTGCTGTGGGGGATTTTGAAATTAGCAGAACGATAAAACCGTCTTCTGCTTATGTAGGGGAAAGTGTAGAAATTATTACAGAGATTAAAGGTGCAGGAAATGTACCGCTTTTGAATAAGCCTGAATATGAATTTCCGGAATCTTTAGAGTTGTATAATCCTCAGGAAACAACAAACATCACAAGGAATAACCGACAGATAGCCGGCAATAAAGTTTTTACAGATATCGTAATTGCAAGAAATGACGGAAAGTACTCAATTCCCGAAAAGAGGATTGCAACGTACAATCCTGCATCTAAAAAGTATGATTACACTATACTGCCAGAGATAAATTTTGCTGCAGAGATAGACCCCAATGCAACAGTAGCATCTCTTGAAGATATGCGCCTCGATATTGATCCTGTAATAGGTTTGGCGCAATGGAAAAGCCAATCTGCTGTTGCGTTGACGAGCAGAAAGTCTATTTGGGTAATGGGTATTATTCCATTAATGTTGTTTATGGGTGCTTTTGGATACAAAACCTATTTCGACAAATTGAAGAATGATTCAGGATTTGCACGATCTACAAAAGCTAAAGAAAAAGCATTAAGTACTTTGAATGAAGCTAAATCAGAAAATGATGTCAAAGAAGGATATCATAAAGTCCAAAAAGCATTATCCATGTTTATTGCTGATAAACTGAATCTTCCTGAAGCAGGAATATCTGCTCAAAAATTATTAGCAGAAGTTCAAAATAAATCTAATAATGAAAAGCTGATTTCAGAATTAAAAAGGATTTTTGATAAGTGTGAAACTATAGCCTATGCACCTGATATCTCGCAAGAAGGCTTGGACTCGGATATCAGCAAATCAAAAGAGTTAATAAAAGAGTTGGGGAAGATTCTGTGAAAGGATTAGTTATTGTTTGCTTGATGTTGTTTGCAAGTACATCTATTGCCGCGCAAAACTCCCCGCAAGTAAAATTTGACGCTGCTAACAATCTTCTGGAAGAGGGAAATTACAGGGGTGCATTGAAAATTTACAGAGAAATTGAAAACTCACAAAATGTTTCAGGGCCACTTTACCTGAATATGGGAATTGCAGCTGTTCAGATAGATTCTTTGGGATTAGCAAAGTTTTATTTCTTGCATGCGCAAAGATTTCAGCCTGTACAGACAAGTGCAGAAAAAGCATTGGATTTTGTGAACTCTCAATTCAGCAGACAATCAGCTAAATTACCAAAATTACCTTGGGATAGAGCGGTAGATCTCTTTAAAGTTACGCCCGGAACATTTGGTTTATTCATTATAGGTTACTGCTTTTTATGTTTGGCATTATTGATCTTAGTTCTCAGTTGGTTCAAACTTTTTACTATCCCTAAACAAAATAATGTGGTTATAAGCTGTTTTTTTATAGCTTTCTCAATAATAGCATTGGCTTATTATGTAGACTATGTAGATCAGCGTTATGATGAGGCCGTGTTAATTATAGAAGAATCCGAAGTTAGAAAAACAACCCAAGAAAATTCTGAATTAGTAAGTATGGCTTACGAAGGTTATGACCTTACTATTGACCGAAAAACTAGTGCAAAAGAACCAAACTCCTATTACATTAGATTAGGAAATGGTCAGTTTGGTTGGATCGAAGCAAAAGGCATTAAAATTTTATAAATCCAAAAACTCAATGAGTAAATCACAAGAGTACATCGATAATAATAAAGATCAATTTGTAGAAGAGTTATTTGACTTGCTGCGTATTCCAAGCGTAAGTACAGATTCTTCAAAAAAAGACGCAATACATGAAGCGGCAAATTTTTTATTGGACCAGTTCAACTCGTTTGATTTGGAGAGGGTAGAACTTTTTGAAACACCGGGAAACCCAATTGTTTACGCTGAGCATTGTCCTCATGACGACAAGCCAACAGTTCTAGTTTACGGTCATTATGATGTACAACCATCGGATCCGGATGAGCTGTGGGACTCACCCGCTTTTGAGCCGGTAGTAAAAAATGGGAATGTATATGCTCGTGGCGCAAGTGATGATAAAGGTCAATCGTACACACATGTTAAAGCGATAGAATCATTTAGAAAAACCGGACAGGAAATTCCTGTGAATGTTAAGTTTATTCTGGAAGGAGAAGAAGAAATTGGATCTCCGAATTTAGTGCCTTTTATCAAAGAACATAAAGAAATGCTAAACTGCGATATGGTATTGATTTCTGATACTTCGATGTTTGGAAAAGACATGCCGTCCATTACTTATGGATTACGCGGATTAGCTTACATGGAAGTAGAAGTTGTGGGGCCGAATCGTGATTTGCATTCGGGAGTATATGGTGGAGCGGTAGAGAACCCGTTGAATGTGCTATGTGAAATGATTGCGAAGTTGAAAGATGAGGATGGAGTGATTCAAATTCCCGGGTTTTATGATAAAGTAATTGATCTAACAGATGAAGAACGTAAAGCTTCGGAAGAACTTCCTTTTGATGAGGAGGCGTATAAAGAATCATTAGATATTAACGCTGTTCATGGTGAAAAAGGATACACAACCCACGAAAGAGCTTCAGCACGTCCAACGTTAGACGTAAATGGAATCTGGGGCGGTTATACAGGAGAAGGAGCAAAAACAGTGCTTCCATCAAAGGCGAATGCAAAAATAAGTATGCGTTTAGTACCAGATCAGCATCCAAAAGAGATTGCACAATTATTCAGCGAGTATTTTAATTCGATTGCACCAGACACTGTAAAAGTAAAAGTTACGGAGCATCACGGCGGCCATCCGTCTGTAACAGACCTTTCTTTTTACGGATTAAAAGCAGCCGCTCAGGCATTTGAAGACGTTTTCGAAAAAGAGGTTTTGTTTTCCAGAGAAGGTGGCTCAATCCCGATTGTAGCTGATTTTAAACGAGTGTTGGGCGTGGAATCAATCTTGATGGGTTTTGGAATCACCAGCGATGCAATTCACTCACCAAATGAAAAGTTCTCACTACAAGATTTCCATCGGGGAATAAAAACATCTGCCAGATTTATGGAGATTCTGTCGGAAAACTGAAAATTTTGAATGCCTAATAAGGAGTTTAGTTGTAAGCTTTGCAAACTTTAAGAAGCTTACAACTTTAGGATTAAAGGCTCTGTAACGGATTAATTTTTACCGCCTCTACTGTAACAGATACCGTGAAAGTGGATAGTGTCGTTAGAGATATTGCATTTCGTAATTTGATCAAACCAATATTTGGTCTCAACATTAGCGCTACAGGTAAAATTTGCGAATAGCTCACGATTAAGGTAGTTCCCAAATACTAATTCAGTGAGCTCTTCATTCTTTAGTAGATCAGTCAATAGAGGATATTCGGCTTCAGCTAATTCATCTTGTGGACTTCCGCATTGTTCATCATCTTCACGAGATTCTTTCACCCATTCTTCATAATCCTTAAGCATGGTGTCGGCGACTTCTTTTGCAGAAATACAGAAGTCAAATTCATGTCTCTTCATCCTGCTTTTAGCAGAACTCAAACTCATTTCAGGGAAGCAGAAAGTCTTTATTTCTATAGTTTTTCCTTCAATATAAATTTTGGGTGAAATGGGCATTGTAAGATTCAGTTTATCATATATGTGATTTCTCAGATCAGTGAGGTCTTGATGGCGGTTTCTGATTAGCTACTCCTAGAACAGTTTAAAATACTCGCAATTATAAGCTGATTTTCATTCCTTCAAAAGCAACTTTGTAACCCAATTTCTTAACCTTTTTTCTCTCAGAAGTATCTAAAATCAAAGGGTTAGTATGATTGAAATGGATGAAATGAATTTTTTCTTTTTCATATTTGGGAATGCCTTCGAATAACTCTAAACTTTCCTCAACGAAAGGATGAGGAATTAGACTGATGTCTCTGCCAGGAAGCTCATTTTGATCAAAAAAGGTAGCGTCCAAGAAAGCATAATCTACTTTTGATATCTCTTCAACTATTGATCTGTCCCAAATTCGCCATTTATTTATATCAGGAATGAAAAGAACCGACTTAGAAGAGGTTTCGATTTTATATCCAACCGTTTCTGAGTATTCATCACGATGAGGAACCATGAAAGGAGTTACCGAAATATTAGCATTGAGACTAATTAAGGAATCCACCGAAAGCTCATTAATAGAAATATTACGTTTACTTATTAATTGGCTCCATGGACCATTTTCCTCCAAAAAAGATTTCATTCGAGGCATTGCATAAACCGGAATTTCGGAAGCTCCCATAACCTCATGACCCAAATGCATCAACCCGGTGTAATGTCCAACGTGAGCATGTGTTAAGAATATACCCATTGGATTTGACTCCGATTTTGAATGTTCTTGAAGAGTATGTAGTTGAAATTTAAAATCAGGTGTAGCTTCAAATATCCAATATTGTTGGGACGAATGATCTATAATGCCAATTGAAGTTGCATGTCTTTTCCCTACTTTTCCATCCCAAAACAGCTGACAATTTTCTTTTTTGCAACCAGCTTGAGGAAAACCTGCATCTTGAGCAATTCCCAAAACTATTAGTTCTACGTCCGATGTTGCCGGAACAGTGGGTTCATTTATTGAGGAATGTTCTGTGCAACAAAAGAATACAAGAGGAAGGAGAGATAAAAATATTTTCATGCTAAAAGGAATGAAAATTCAACAAATAAAAAAAGTCTTCAACAAATAAATGATGAAGACTTTGTAACTAGAATCAGGAGAGAAATTAACCTTGCTGAGTTCCGTAAAATCGTTCGTTTACAATATAATCACCTTCCCATTTTTGAGTAGCTACCTGTTCAATTTTCATTCTATTTCCACCTTTAAAAGTCACATCCATAACGCATTCTACAGCAGTAGTTGCATTATCTTCATTGGAAGTTACAGATGTAATTTCTAAACCGTGAAATTCTTCCACGCTCGAGAAAAATTCTATCTCTCTATCACGATTAGCATCTTTACCTGATATTACTTTTCCGTCCTCAAGAACCATATCCACATCAGCGTGATAAAATTTTTCGAAAGCATCCATTGCTTTTCCTTGTCCTATGTGAGTATATATGTCGTTAATTTTGTCTAAATAACTCATAATTTGAATATATTAGTTTAATGTTAAATTATTCTGTATTGATGTAACTCTGTAGAAAAGGGTTTCGTTCATTGTTTTAAAAATAATTGGCATGGGTTTTCGAACAAGGTTTGCAATTCGAAGTAACCACTCTGTATGGACGTGATTAATCGCACTCATACAGGCGGGGAAGCTCTAACACTATAGTAATTTGAAAGAAACTAACTACGCTCCAGCATTCTCTCTAAGGAAAGTACTGCATATTTTGTCACTTCTTCAGAAACAGTAATCTGATTTACAACTTCGCCTTGTTCCAGTTTTTCGAGGCTCCATAAAAGATGAGGAAGATCAATGCGATTCATCGTCAGACAAGGACACATAAATGGGTTTAGAGAAACAATAGTTTTATCCGGGTTTTCGTCTTTTAGTCGATTAACCAAATTCATCTCTGTGCCTATTGCCCACTTACTACCGGCTTTTGCACTTTTAAGCGTTTCAATGATATAGTTAGTAGATCCTGCGTAATCAGAAGCCTGAACCACATCATACGTACATTCAGGGTGAACAATGATATTCATATCAGGATGTTGCTTACGGAGGTTTTCAATATGTTGAATATTGAACTTCTCGTGTACCGAGCAATGCCCTTTCCACAAGATTACTTTCACATCTTTAAAGTCACCTTCGTATTCAAAGGTATTTGTTAGTGGAGCATAAACTGCCATTTCTTCCAGCTTAACTCCAAGTTTAACAGCTGTATTTCTGCCTAAATGTTGATCGGGTAAAAAAAGTATTCGTTCTTTTTGAGTAAATGCCCATTCCAACATTTTTTCGGCATTTCCTGATGTAACACAAGCACCACCGTTTTTGCCAACAAATCCTTTAATAGCAGCTGTAGAGTTCACGTAAGTCAATGGAAGTATAGTATCGCCCCAAATCTCTTGCATTTGTTCCCATCCTCTCTCCGTTTGATCGATATCCGCCATATCAGCCATTGAACAACCTGCTCTAAGATCCGGTAGTATTACTTTTTGATCGGGGCGTGTAAGCATGTCTGCTGTTTCAGCCATAAAGTGAACCCCACAAAAAGCGATGAATTCAGCTTTATCCATAGTAGCACAAATCCGAGCTAGTTTAAGAGAATCACCTCGGGCATCGGCAAATTGAATCACTTCATCTTTTTGGTAATGGTGTCCCGGGATAAATAATCGATCGCCAAACTTAGCTTTTATTTCATTAACTCGGGTCACCATTTCTTCAACAGAAAGTTCACTATACCTCTTTGGTAATGATACTTCTGATTCAACTTCTAAAATGTCTAGTACATCCATATTCTAAATATTGTCACCAAATCCCTAACACAAAAAAATTTAAGCTTTGTAGTATAGTGATTCCGTGGCTAATCAATTATTCAAATTAAAACTAATATCCATTGCTTTCACAGAATGTGTTAACCAGCCTAATGAAATTACATCAGCTCCACATCCTTTAAACTTGTTGATTGTTTCAGGTGTTATACCTCCTGATACTTCAACAATTATCTCATCTGGAATTAAAGTAACCAATTCTTTTATCTCTTCCGGAGCTCTGTTGTCCAGCATTATTACTTCCGCCTTTGCTTTTACCGCTTCTAACACTTGCTCTTTGGATTCCGTTTCTACTTCTACTTTGACCATATGACCGATATTCTTTCGAACTAATTCAATGGCATTAGTAATACTTCCTGCGGCTTTAATATGATTATCTTTTATCATTACTCCATCATCTAATCTGAAGCGATGGTTTTTACCTCCGCCACAAATTACAGCGTATTTTTGAAGAGCTCGCAATCCAGGAAGTGTTTTTCGTGTGTCAGTGATTTCAATGGAAGGGTCGTCTAAAAGCCGAATAACATTCGCGGTAGAGGTTGCGATACCAGACATGTGTTGAATCAGGTTTAGGATAACACGTTCCGCACTAAGCAAAACCTGAGTTGGTCCTTCAACTTCAGCGATAATCTCTTTTTTATTGAAACGCTCTCCGTCTTTCTTTGAAAAGTGAACGTTGACATCAGCTCCAAAATAATCATATGCAACTTGCAGAACTTCAATTCCGGCAAGAACCCCATCCGCTTTAACGGTAAAAGTGCCTTTTGAGCGATCTGAAATATCGAAAATAGAATTCGATGTGAGATCACACATACCTATATCTTCCTGAATAGCAGATGCAATAATTTGTTTTAAATGAATAGAGATCATGGCTGTAAAAGCCTCAAAATTTTGGGTATTTTAATAGAAGACTAAAGATACAGCATTTCTTGAAAAAGAACGATTTATGATTTATTTGGATCACGCAGCTACTACACAGATGAATAATACAGCTTTAGAAGTATTTGTGAATGTAACTAAGCATTATTGGGGGAATCCGAGCAGCTTACACGATTCAGGATCGGAAGCTAAGCAACTTTTAGATGCTGCACGTAGAACTATCGCAAAGATTCTTTCGTGCAACACAGAGGAATTGGTATTTACAAGTGGCGGTTCTGAAGCTAATCAGATAGCAATAAAAAGCTTGATAAGCTCTCTTGATTCGGTTAAAAACCATGTAATTGTATCTGAAATTGAACATTCATCTGTAACGAATTTATTTAAGAGTTTAGAGAAAAAAGGATTTGAAGTTTCGATAATTGGAGTGGATAATTTTGGAAGAATCGATCTCAAAAAATTGGAAAGACTAACAACCGAAAATACAGGATTGATTTCCATACAACATGCGAATTCCGAAATTGGAGTAATACAAGATGTGAAAGCAATTAGTAAACTATGCTCTGCAAAAGGCATCCTTTTTCATTCTGATTGTGTGCAATCATTTTGTAAGATCGGAATTGAAGCTAAATGGTTTGACAGTGTTTCAATATCCTCGCACAAAGTGTATGGTCCCAAAGGTGTGGGGGCATTTTTTATAAGAAAAGGAATAAAAGTTGAACCAGAGATTCCGAACACATCCCAGGAAAAAGGATTAAAAGCAGGTACACAAAATGTAGCTGGAATTGCGGCCTTTGCAACTGCTGCTAAGTTACTATACGCTGAAAGAACTGATGAATACGTAAGAATGAGCTTGTTTAGATCTAAGCTAATAGAAGGTTTTAGAAAAAAAGGAATAGAAGTTTATGAAGAGGGTGACTGCGAAAATAGATTACCAAATATTTTAGGTTTAAGGTTTAGTGGGATGGAAGGGCAGTTTTTGATGCTAGAATGCTCTCAGGCGGGATTAGCAATTTCAACCGGAAGTGCTTGTCAAGTTGGTTCTGATAAACCTAATAAAACAATGAAGGCCTTAGGAAGAAAAGATCAGGAAGCAAGAGAATTTGTAAGAATATCGTTGGGTAAAAATAATAATGAATACCAAATTGATGTGATAATTGAGAAAATAGACACTATCTTAAAAAGACATTTTGCAAAAGTAAAATTTTAGGAAAGTTGTCTTCGTTAGAAGAGAAGTAAAAATTAAAAAAACTCAGGAACATGAAAAGAGGAATATTTCTAACATTACTATTTGGGATTTTATCAATCGGGCTCATACAAGCACAAGAAAGAGAAATGCCGGAAGTACCAGTTTTAAAAATCACTAAATTTAGTGACTATCAATGCCCAGCATGTAAGTACTATGGACAAATGCTTGACCAGGCAAAGCAAGATTTTGGGAAGAGGATAGAAGTCACATACAAAAATTATCCACTTAGAATGCATCAATATGCTGAACTTGCAGCCAGAGCGGCTGAGGCGGCAAAAGCTCAGGGTAAATTCATTGAAATGCATGAAATGATTTTTACAGGACAAGAAAGATGGAGTCGGGGAAATGCAGAGGCTATTTTTATAGGATATGCTAAAAACTTGGAATTAGATATGGATCAATTTAAGGCTGATCTAAATTCAGCACGAATGAATCGTATTGTTCTAGCAGATAAAAGAGAAGGGACAAAATTAGGAGTAAATTCTACACCAACTTTCTTTTTTGATGGTAAAAAAATTGAGCGACTGCCAAATAACTACCCAGGTTTTAAGGCGATGATTGAAAAAAAGCTAGATAGTTATTAAGCTTAACTTGCTGTGTAAAAAAAAGCTCGATAAATTTTATCGAGCTTTTTTTATGCTGTGAAGTTTTTCTATTGCTACATTGTTTTATATAGACGCCAAAGCATTGTGCTACACCTGATTACTAATTTGGAGACGACAGCATATTCCTTAGTTGAGAATACCTTACTTCTTTTCATGAGCATATATCCGAATATTGGAGCATTCCCGGGAATCTTCATATTATTATTTATTAAATCAGATTCTGTTATGGCAAACATTGGTACTCCAATTTCAGCGGGTAGACCTTCTTCGCGAGAACCTTCTATAAAAACACCCAGCTTGCTGTTAAAAATGTTATTAGTATAATATGGCTTCCGGTTTTTTATCATCCTTCGAAAAGCCAGTTCTGTATACATATCCTCGGGGTTATAATCTGCCGGGATTTTAGAACCTACCGTTACTAATAAATTTGGTTTTTCTTTAGAAAGTTTCCAAAATGACAGATGGTTTAACTCAAATAGTTTGGCAATTTGGTAACAAAATTCTTGGGATACATTCAGGAAATCCATAGTCTCCATTCGCACCATCATATCTTGTACCAAGGTTTTTTGATTGGCAGCTAGCTTCTTAGATAAATCTGGAACCCGAAAATTGCTGACAAGTTTCATTTCAATCCGTTCTGAAACTTCTAGTGGGCTTAAGTGAAATAATTCCTTTTTTATAAAATCTTTGGCACCTAAATCCAGTGCTTTTTGTTCTTTTTCAACTGTGGGTAAGCTGGTCATTAATAAAATTGGAATGTCTCTTTTATCTGAGTCTTTCTTGATAGCTTCCAAAAACTCTAATCCCGACATTCCGGGCATGTGTATATCGCTTAGAATTAAATCTATCTTTTTCTCTGAAAGTATATTTATTGCTTGCTGGGATTCTTTGGCATGAAAAAGTTGATACTTTTTACCAATCAGGTTTTTGACAATTATGTGTGAAGCCTTGTCATCATCTACAACTAAAATTGTATAATTGGTTGGGGTATTCATTTTCCTTTAACCCGTTTTCTTAATGTCATAACGGCTTCATATTGGTTTTGACCTCGTACTAATATTATCGGCATTTTTTCGCCTTCATCAAACTCTCTCATTAAAGCCCATGCATGCATTTCACTGCTTACGCGTTCACCGCCTATTTTTGTAATTATATCTCCGGGCATTATACCACTGTCATAAGCAGGACCATTTTTATTTACACTTGTTATAAATAAACCATGTATAGAAGGTACTCCGTATTGATAAACGATTTGAGAGGTCATCCTTGTAAACTCCATTCCTGGATCAAAATCCAGAGCTACTTCTCCGGATTCTTCCAACTGTTTAATAATTTTTTTTACTCGGTTTGCAGGAATTGCGAAGCCTAAGCCAACAAAGCCATTACTTGTTCCTCCAGTAAATATAAAAGTATTCACGCCAATTACTTCTCCATCGCTGTTCACTAAAGGACCTCCTGAATTTCCTCTGTTAATAGCGGCATCAGTCTGAATCATATCGATATACACGCGTGGATCTTTAGGGTCAGGACGAAAATCTCTTTTAGTGGCACTTATTACCCCAACAGTTACAGAGGCTTGCCCATCATCAAATAAACCAAAAGGATTTCCCATAGCGATTGCCCATTCTCCCACCATGGCAGTTTCTGAGTCACTGAACTTTATCTTTGGTAGTTTACCCTTTGGGTTTTTAATTTTTAGCAATGCTAGATCCGCAAGTTCATCGGAGCCCAATAAATTGGCTTCATATTCATCACCATTTGAAAGGGCAACAACGATTTTTCGAGCACTTTTACTTGCCACGTGCTCGTTGGTCACAATTAACCCATCTTCTCTGATTATAAAACCTGATCCGATACTTTTTACTTCGCGCTCTTCCGGTATTTGGAAAAATCGTGAGAAAAATGGATCCATAACCCGGTTGTATCCGCGCTCAACTTCAGTTACGGTAATGCTTACAATTGCAGGACTAGCTTTTTCTACTGCTTTTGTGATAGCATTACTTCTGCTTTCAGAAATACTCTCTGTTTGATTGTTTTTAGATTCGTAGGAGTTATTCTCGGAATCGTATATATCAGTGGAAGCCGGAGAGGCCTCAAGTTTAAGTGACGAAATTGTTGGGATTTTATCAGGAGATTCTTTTTGATTACATCCTACACAAACTAAAAGTAAAAATAATCCTGAGATTGTAACTGTTCTCTTCATTCGCTAATTATTAATCCATTGTTTTCTGCCAATCTTGATGACATCTTTGATAGCTTCTTCAATATCACCTTCATACCAAGCACCTGCTGCTTTTTTGTGTCCTCCACCGTTTAACTCGCGAGCCCATTTATTTACATCAATTTCACTTTGAGAACGCAGACTTAATTTTATTCGATTTTTTTCATCTTCACGGAAGAAAATACATGCTTTTACTCCCTCTATACTCAGGGGATATGCTACAAATCCTTCGGTGTCTTCATTTGAGGTATTGGTTTCTTGAAACATTTGTTCAGTAACGAACATAGTTGCAATTTGTTGGTTCTCATGCAAAGAAATGGTTTCTAAAGCCATTCCTAACAATTTAATCTGCTTTATAGGTTTTGAGGAATAGATTTTTTGTACCACCTCATCAGGGGTGAAATTACCAAGCTCCAATAGCGAAGCCGCCGCTTTCAAGGTTGATGGTTTTACACTATCAAATTGGAAAGAACCGGTATCGGTAACAATTCCTACATACATTGATTTAGCAGATTTTTCACAGATCTGCGTTAAATCATGTTCACTATATAAATTGTACACTAATTCACAGGTAGAGGAGGCATTAGTTTTCGATACATATTCTTTAAATACGCCATCAGGTTGTGGGTGATGATCAATCATATATAGTGGTTTTCCTAGCTCCAACACTTTTTCTGCTGTAGCTCCAAAACGATGAAGGGCATTTCCATCCACAAAAATGAAAGCATCAAAATCATCAAGATCAGAAAAAATGGGCTTTTCTACTTTCTTAAAGTCTGTAAGCCATTCCATATTTTTGTTGATATCATCTTCGTTGAAAGCAGATGAGGTTATTCCGTTTTTTTCAAGCCAAAAACAAAGAGCAATTTGTGATCCTAAACAATCTCCATCTGGTCGGACATGCGAAAATACCCCGATCTTTTTATGTGACAGCAATTCCGGAATTAAATTTTCAAACATAGATTATCTTTTACCCGTCAAAATAATTGTATATAAGAACAATTCCATTTCTTTTTGAGGTGATTTTTTTCGAGTTTTACACCAAAAGTACATGCACGCATTAGTTATCTGTGGAGGAACACCTCCAACCAAATCTTTATTAGAATCTCATATTGAGAAAGCCGATCTCAAAATTGGAGCTGATAGTGGCGGTCATGTTTTTTTAGGATATGGATTTACTCCTGATATCGTTCTTGGTGATATGGACAGTTTTAAATATACAAATCATGAGAATATTGAAGTTTTAGAACTCAAGAATCAAAACAGTACAGATCTGGATAAAGCATTGAATTATGCTCTAAAAAAAGGTGCTAAAACTTGTTCTGTATTAGGGGCTCTTGGTAAACGTATTGATCATCAGCAGAAAAACCTTTCTTCTCTGGTTGAGTTTCATGAGCGTTTTGAGTCTTTGGTTTTTGAGGATGATTATGGAAAAACATTTTTAGTTAATTCTCCTTTTGAAGCTAATATCCCTTTGGAAACAACTATTTCTTTTTTCCCTATTTCAGGGTTTATAGAAAATTTTATTTCATCCGGGGTGCTTTATCCTTTAAACAATGTGAGGCTGGAACCTGGTGTTCAGGATGCTACTTCGAATACAGTAACGGCTTCTCCGGTTACCTTAGAATTCTCTTCGGGAAAGCTGGCAGTGTTTGTTGGGGATGGGAGTAAAATTAAATAATTTCTTAAAGCTTCCGGCATCCCTTGGAAGGGAGATTTAGAATTAGGTCTATTTAAGCCATAACAGCTCATTAAAAAAAAACGTAACTTAAGCTAGGAAAGTCGGGTAATCGCTCAGTTCCAGTAATGCAATTGGGAGGAAAGTCCGGACACCAACAAGTACCGCGCTCTGCGATCCTTTGGGCGTAGCAGAGGCTCTTTATCAGGAATGATACTGAGATAGACAGTGCAACAGAAAACAAACAGCCCCAGCGCGGAGCGTTGGTGAAATTTCAACTAGTAATCACGATAACAGATTTTCGTCATTCCGGGCTTTGATCCGGAATCTGTGAAGAATCAATACGATTTCACTACAGATCCTGAATCAAGTTCAAGATGACATTTTATGTAATTTGTAGTTTGAACATTGGAATTTCCAACGCTCCGCGTTGGCGGTAATGGTGAAAAGGTGAGGTAAGAGCTCACCGCTCCAAGGGTGACTGAGGAGGCACGGTAAACCTCGCGGGGTGCAAGCTCATGTATGATGGTATACGCTACTTGTCGTGACGCTATCGGGTGGAGTGCACTAGATAAATGATTACCGAATCTACCAATGGTAGAGGAACAAAATCCGGCTTATAGACTTTCCTGTTGACTATGAAAACCTCGTCCGAAAGGGCGAGGTTTTGTTTTTTTGGCTTATTTCTGTACTCTTGACTTATGCGACTCATCATAATAACATTATTGTTAGCTCCAGTATTAACCTACGGTCAGGTTTCGACTATTCTTTCTACTGATAAAGAATCTTATAATTACGGTGAGCAAATAAATATCTCTTTTACACTTTTCAATGGCTCTGACTCAACACTTTTTTATAGTGGTAGTTCAAGTTGTCAATTCCATTTAGAATTCCAACATATAGAAACTTATCCCATTACGTGTACCACGGATGATCATCGATATTCTGTTTATCCAAATCAAAAAGTAGAATTCGGTATTGAAATTAATCCATCTGAATTTTTTTATCCAGTTGAAGGCGGGTTGCAAAAAATAGTTCTTAAGTACTACCTTGGTTTTAAAGATTCGGTTGAATTTTCTGCGCCTCAATTCAGAGCTGGTAGTTTTAATGTTTCTTATGATTCATTAAAAAGTGATGCTGTTCAACAATTGAAAGATAGCTTATCAGCTACTGAAACCGACAGGTATATTAGGAATATTGATAAAAGTGATTCTTTAATTTCGATTTCCGCTACTTGGACAGTAGATGGTTTTCAAGTAGACGAACTGGTAGAAAATCTGGATAGCACTGGCTTGTTCAGATATGTTGAAACCTATCGGTTTTTCAATAGTTCTTCAGTAATAGTTACCTCAAACGAAGAAACTTTCGATTATCCTTCTTCTACTATTTTAAATCAAAACTATCCCAACCCATTCAATCCAACCACAACTTTTTCATTTGAATTATCACAACTCGGTAAAGTTCGGCTTTCAATTTTTAATATTATTGGTCAGGAAGTAGCCATTTTACAAAACAACATTCTATCTGCCGGTAGACATACTATAAATTTTGATGGGAGTAATTTATCAAGCGGTACTTATTTTTACATGCTTAAAACTGACAATCACTTACTGACAAAGAAGTTTACTTTGATTAAATAGCTTCTTGATAATTTAGTGCGCTTCAAGATTAAGGAGTTTCCTATTGGTTTTGTTTTTTAATAGTTAGTGTTTTGCTTAAATATTTCAACCTATTTAAGAATGAATTTGATCTCACTTTGAAAGTTCAACTTCACTTGCAATAAATCCAAACGAAGCCCAATTTCCTGCTTCATAAACATCACGCCAGATTTCGTTTGCTCTTTGAGTTCTGCCATTTATGAAATGCCAATTTCCAATTCCATAACCAATAGTAGCGTTATTTAAGGCATCTGCTTGTTTATCTATAATCATATTCGAATCAAACTCTCCTTTAAAAACCAGAAGTAATTTATGGTAACTATCATTTTCTATGATATCCATTTCTGTTTCGATAGGGGCAATAATTTTTCCGGCAAATTCATCTTGTCCATCTCGTCTTAAACTCATGTAGTACCAATAAGTAGAGGCAATCAGCATGTCATCATTTGTGCTGGCATTAATACACTCCACATAGGCTTGTTGAGCTTTTTCGTATTGTGCAGTTAGGTAGTAAGCTAGCCCAAGATGGTACCAAATATTAGTATGTAAAGTACTTGTAGGCTGATTTAATGCATTTGGAAGACCATCTTGCTCAACAATATCTTCAGCTCCTTTTATCAGCTCAGAAGCTTTTTTTAGGTCTTCAATTGCTAAATCAAAAGCTCGCAGAGAAATATATCGATGCCCGCGATGTCTGTATAATGCTGGGTTTTCAGGATCTACGTCAATTCTTTTCGATAGTAAATCTATGGCCCTTCTATATTCACCATTATATCCTAAATACCGGGCTTCCCAAATTACGGCATCAGATTCTGCACCCAAAGATCGCTTTAAGAAAATTAAAGAATCGATTCTTTCTGCAAGTTCTTGAGGTAACATGGCAGAATTAGTTTCTAGCGTGTCGCCCAGTAAAGTAATAGTTTGAACATCTTCCGGCAGAGTTTCAAAATCAGCCTTTTGTGTTGAGCAACTGATAATTAGTAATAGAAAAACGATGAATGCACAAAATTTCATAAGATACTTTTTTGATTAATAAATCTATCTAAAAGTAGCAAAATGAATGGAGGTACTGAAATGATTTAAATCTTATTAAAGATCAACCTCGTGATAGATCGGTAAATCTTGTTCAAAATCATATAAAGTTAATCTTCGGAGATTGTAGTAGCCTGTCCAATAATTTCGAAGGGCCTGAATATAGTTTCTTCGAGCGCTATCTTTTTCATTTTGAGCAATAAACAAATTTGTTATATCTATTTTACCAATTAGATACCGGTTTTTTGCAACTTCATACCTACGCTCAGCTATATTATCAGAAACGGAAGCAAGTTCAACTTGCCCCTTAAGAAGTTCAAATTCTCTAACAGTACTACGTACACTTAGTTCAAACTGTAACCTCTGATATTCAATGTTATTAGCGGTGGCTAATTGTTGATTTCGTGCAGCTTTAATTTGAGCCATGTTTTTACCCCAATTAAAAATCGGAATCTGAAATCCGATATTGAATGATTTTAAATCTCCCGGATTATCATAAACCTCTGCAAAGTCAACGGCTGTATCATTCAGTCCATACTCTGCTCGTAAATTTGCTGTAAAACTACCGCTTCGTTTGGCTTGATCGTATGCCTGGTTTGCTTGAATCTCGTCCAACCTAAATTGTAGCGACTGGCTGTTATTTTCCAGTGCCAAAGACAAAGCTTTATCAATATTAAGGTCTACATCAGGTGCTGTTTGTGGGGATTCAACTTTAATCTTCACGCTATCATCAAGACCCAATAGAGCTTTGAAATTTTCTTCTGCCCGCTGATAGTTAAGTCTGGCGTTTGTTAAAGAAGCCTCAGCATTTCTGTAAGCAAGTTCAGTTTGTAAAAGGTCATTTTCAGCTACACTACCTACTTCGTAACGACCTTTAGAAATATTGTAAATAGAATCATTTACTGTAACATTAAACTCAGCAATTTCAACATTGATCTTTGAGATAAGTACATCAAAAAAGTTTTGTGCGACAGTAAAGGATAAATCCTCCATGTCTTCAACGAATTGTTTCTCAGCAATCTTAAAGCGTAGAGGTTCAATTCTGTTTCTCCACTTCAAATTATTGTATTGAAATAAAGGCTGGTTATAAACAATACTTACGGGAGTACTCGACCATTCATATCTGTTTTCTCCCCGAAAAATACCCAGGCGGTTTAGTCTCGAAGTAATAGAAACGGTACCACCAGTTGGTAAAATAGCTTGATTGATAGAAGCTCCGATATTAGCATTTGAATTATTAAAACTAACATTTTCAATTCCACTAGAAGTATTAACTGATTGCGTTCCAAGGCTGTAGTTGGGGATGTTGCCGTTAAGTTCTAGGCTAGGTAGTAAATCAGCTCGGAAAGATTTATACCGCCATTTTGAGGCGACTAAACTAAAAGTGGCGGCTCTTGAAAGCGGACTGTTATCTTTGGCAATCTCAATACTTTCTTGTAGCGATAAACTACGTTCAGTTTGCGCAAAAAGCTTAGGCGATAAAAGAGTAAATGTAAGGATTCCAAAAAAGGAAAATATAAGTCGTTTATTCATGTCTTAAAGCGTGAACAGGATCTTGTTGAGCGGCGCGTTTTGCCGGGAAAAAACCAAATACAACCCCAATTAATAAGGCTACGCCAAATGAAATAAAAATAGAAATAGGAGTTACAATAGTTGCAATATCTGCAGTTGCTTCTATTGCAAAACTAAAAATCATACCTAGCATAATTCCCAGTACTCCTCCCGTAATACTAATAGTCAGGGCTTCTGTTAAGAACTGTAATTCAATGTCTTTCTTTTGAGCGCCGACCGCCATTCGTACTCCAATTTCCCGGTAGCGTTCTACAACAGAAGCTAGCATGATATTCATAATCCCGATTCCTCCTACAATCAATGAAATGGAAGCAATGGATGATAATACAATATTGAAAATGCGTTTGGTTCTTTGCTCTTGCTGCAATAGCTGTTCTGGCACAATTATTTCGAAATCTACCACATTATTATGGCGTCTCTTTAACATTCTTGATAGAACTTCTGCAATAGGAACGCTGTACTTGGTATCGCTGACACGAACTATAAGCTTATCAAGCTGATTATTATTTCCGTCACCATCTCCACCCCCGGAGTTACTAGATACCATCATTCCACCTCCAAAAAAAACAGTTGATCGGTTACCACCCAAATCTTTTTTGGTAACTAAAGCGCGGTTTTTAAATCGTAATAAAACAGTAGTGGCAGGAGAAAAAATATCCAGATTATAATTCCTTATTCCTAAACTTTCGATATTCTCTGTGCTTAACTCTCTCTTTTTTAAAACACCAACTACGGTAAGCCAAAGATGCCCAACTTTAATCTTTTTTCCGATGGGATCTTGACCGGCAAAAAATTTAGACCTTACGTCATATCCGATCACACAAACCGGGGAAGATGTTTCAATTTGAGTGTCAGAAAAGCCAGATCCATTAACAATTTCGAAGTTATTTATATGAAAATAATCATCATTAACGCCAACTAATTTACCGGATCTCATGCGAGCATTACGAATAAAATTTGTTTCATAAACAATTTCAGGGCTTACGAATTCAATTTCAGGCAGTACAGACTGGATACTTTTCAGGTCTTCAAGAGTTAAACCCGGAGAGAACCGCTTGGCATCTTCAGTGGTGTTTTCCTGATCAACATCGCCTTCTTGCTGCTCAATTACTGGCTGAATTATGACATTGTTTGTTCCAAGCAATTGCATTTGAGAGAGGACTTCTTGCTGAGCTCCTGTACCAATAGCAAGCATGGCAATTACAGAACCAACGCCGAAAATAATACCTAATGAAGTTAAAAAAGCGCGCAATTTATTTCTGCGGATAGCTTCAATGGCGATGTCGAAGTTATATAGTATTTTTTGTAGCACAGAAGCCTAGTTATTTGATGTGATGTCTTCCTGCAAATAATTTCTTGAAATGCCCGATGTATCTTCCGGCATTGAAAGGAATAGGCGATCATCTATTGACAAACCTCGATATATAACAGCTTCATTTTCGTTGATCAATCCCAACTCTACTTGCTGCATAGTAGCACCAAGTCCACTTTTTACAAACACAAAGCTAAGTGAATCTTGAGCATGAATAGTTTCCAGTGGAACCGAAAGCACATCCTCCAGAAAATCGACTCGAATTTCATTGCTGGTGGTCATCGCAGGTCGTAACAAGCTATCAGTTCCGGCAATTTCAATAATTACTTCATATACTTTGGAATCAGAATTTGGTCGTTGTTCACCAATATTGGCTACATTTGTAACAGTTCCATCAAGTATTTTTCCTTGAACAGCATCTAACCCAACCACTACTTTTTGGCCTTCTTTTACCTTTTGAATGTCAATTTCATTTACGTAAGTCAAGGATTCCATAACGGTAAAGTCGGGTAATTCTGCTACGATTGGGTTCCAGGCACTAATCTCTTCACCAACAGTTGTTTTGTTTCCATTCCAGCTTCTTTTATAGATCAGCATTCCTTTATCAGGAGCATAAACGGTAAATTGATTCATAAGAGCACGAATTTTATTTAGCTCATTTTGCTTTTTCGATAACTCAGCTTCTATTTCACTTATCTTAGCAACAGCTTGCTTTACTTTTGTTTGATAGTTTTTCTTTTCCTGCGAAAGGGTGCGTTTTGCTTTATCAAGATCTATTTCAGCTTGCCGTTGAACAGCGGGAGATTCGTATTTTGATTGATCTACAGCAATTTGGCGTTCTTCCAGTGCGTACTCTAAATTTATAAGATTGTCGCGAGCTTGCGATAGTGTAAGAGTACTATCAAGTTGAGCTTGGGTAACTTGAGATTGAGCTTGTTGAACCTCTAGTTGAGCGTCTTGCATTTTGGCCAAAATAGGGGAGCGATCTAATTCAGCAACAAAGTCACCTTTTTCAACTACAGTACCTTCGGGTATCATGCGCTGAATTTTCATATTGTTAATGCGGAATTCCCGAACTCCCTGAGGTCCCTTAATTTCCGTAGAATTTTTTGCTCTTAGTTCACCTGTACTGATAACTTCAACTACGAATTCTCCTTGTCGGGGAGTGGTATAAAGTTCAGTGGTCTCATCTTTTTCTCCGCCAAATACAACCCATAGGGCAATTAAGGCAAATACTAACCCAATAGGGAGGATAAATTTTTTCTGCATAAAAATGGATAATTAAATTTACTCAAAATACCAATTTAGAGTTAGACGAGCCTACTAATAATATAGTTTTACAACCATTATGGTTTTAACAAAAATTATCAGTCTTCCTGAAACTCGTCTTGCTGATAAAGTACTTCTCCGTAGGAAATTTCTTCGCCCGCTAATACTAGAATTGTTGTAGGCAGGCCTTTTAGTCTCTCTTGAATAGTTCCGTAGTAACTAAGAAATTGCTCATCTGGTTCTGCCATTCCCATAAAAATGAGATCTGTCTGTTGTGAAGATTCGTGTAAGATTTCGTCAAAAGATCTTCCGTTCGAAACTATAACCTCGGCTTTAGTTCCTGTTCTTAACTTACGACTGATTTCAGTTAGATTTTTTTGAGCATCTTTAGCACCTTTCTCAGAATTAACTACCATTTTCAAGTAAACGTCGGCATCATACCAGCTGCGACTTGTTTTTAAAAGGTAGCCTAGAATCATCATTAAGCCACCATTTCCTTTAAGACCGCCCCACCAGATATCGATTCTTTTTTTGTTGCCAAATCCATTATGCTTATCATCATGCACGATAAGAACGTTGCGCTGTAGTTGGTGAAAAGTTGATATCATTTGACAATAATCTTTTCTTATTTCCTCATTTTCACTATCACCCAGAATAATTGTATTCGGAACCAGAGCTCCTAAGCCATAAGCTTCAACTAATCGCTTGCTACCTTCAAAAGGATCTTGAGCCGTAATTACTTTTACAAGTCCTTGAATTCCTCTTTTAGATAAAAATTCTCGAATATTTCCTTCCATAACATTTTGGTGATCAGCTGAAACACCATCGCTAGTTATTACTGTAGAAACAGTTAACAAACCACGGTTATGCGTAATAGATGAAGCAAGATCTATTAAATGCCATCTTTTGGTTGGTGCACCTGATAAAACTAAAGGATTTGGCCGCCAGGTTTTAGCGTCTTCTTCCATCCTAATTCGTAAAAGTCCGGCACGTGTAATTGCCATCCATATCCCTCGGCGCACATCTCCCCAAGTTGATTCCAGCTCTCTTCTTTCTAGCCAAAAATAAATTAATAACACAAAAATAAATGCGACAATGGTAGCGGTAGCATTAATGAGAAACATTACAGCAATACAGCCGATAGCTCCAACTATAGAAAAAACCCAATGCACTTTAAAGTTTGGTCTAAACGAAGGGCTACCAAGAATGCGTTCAATTCCTGCGGTTATATTTAGTACTCCGTAAGTTGTTAAGAAAAACATGGTTAGAACAGGCGCTATCAGGTTTAAATTTCCTAAATATACAGCGGCTAATGCGATACCTAAAGTCACAATAGTCCCCATTCTCGGGGCGTCGTCATCACCGGATCCTGTTCCTAAAAAACTCATCCATTTTGGTAAAACGCGATCTCTTGCTAATGCCTGAAGTACGCGCGGAGCTCCTAATATACTACCTAAAGCGCTAGACAAAGTTGCTCCCCAAACTCCAATCAAGATAGCGTCTCCCCAATACGACATTTGGCGCATAATTAAGGGGTCTTCAATTAAAGTTAAAGCATCTGCTCGATTCGCTAAAATTATTGGCAATCCCATATAGATCAGATATCCTACTCCTACAGCTGCAAACGTTCCAAAAGGAATAGATTTGCTTGGTTCTTTAAGGTCACCGCTCATATTCACACCAGCCATAATTCCCGTAACAGCAGGAAAAAACACAGCAAACACTACCCAAAACGGTTCTGAGTTGCGATCAGATGCGCCCCACATTTCTATTTCTGTTGGTTCGATGGGTTTACCAAAAAGTAGTGAAAGCAAAGACAATACAATTCCGAACATAATAAAATATTGTGCCCGGATAGCTGTTTTTGCCGAAACCAGTGCTAAAACTGTAACAAGTATTGTAGTTGAAAGACCCACCAATTTAAAATTCAATTCAGGAAAAACCTGGACAACACTTTCTGCAAAGCCAACGGTATATAAGGCTACTGATAAAGCTTGGGCAAGGTAAAGGGGAATTCCAATTGCGCCACCAGATTCTATTCCTAACGAACGACTTATCATATAATAAGCACCACCGCCCCTTACCCGTTGATCGGTGGCGATTGAAGCAATGGAAAGAGCTGTAAGGAAAGTGATTCCGGTTGAAAGAGTTACAATTATGAGCGTGCCAATTAAGCCGACATTACCAACCACCCATCCGAAACGCAGATACATTATTACGCCAAGAATTGTTAGAATAGAAGGTGTAAAAACACCGCCAAATGTCCCTAAGCCATCCTTTGAGCTAGCTAGTACACTTTCGGCTTTCGGGGGCTTGCTGTTGAAAAAAGGGATATTCATACAAGAAAATTAACTTGCGTAAGCGTAGTGTGCGAATACGTAGTTAGTAATTCCAAGTGTTATTGGATTGAATTATCAAGTAAGCCGGAATCAAGATCATATGAAGTAGCATACTTAGTTTCATCAATGATTTGTTTAGGATCATTATTTTCGTCAACAATAACAACTGTCGGTTTGTGCGATTGTGCTTCTTCGGGAGTCATATTTGCATAACTGATTACAATGATACGATCGCCAATTTGTGTTAGACGGGCTGCAGCTCCATTCATGCAGCAAATTCGGCTTCCTCGCTCTCCCGGGATAGTATAAGTTTCTAAACGAGATCCATTGGTTATATTCAAAACCTGTACTTTCTCGTAAGGCAATAAATTAGCTGCGTCTAATAGGTCTTGATCGATAGTGATGCTACCTTCGTACATAAGGTTTGCTTCAGTAACCGACATTTGGTGCAATTTCGATTTAAACATGGTTATTTGCATTGCTATTTAACCTCAGGTTTCAAAAATTAGGTTGTCTATTAAGCGTGTTTTGCCAAGATAAGCTGCAATCGCAAGAACATATTTTTCACCGACTTTTAATTGACTTACAGGCTGTAAAGTATCCAGAGAATACACTGACAAGTAATCGTTTTTAAAGCCTTTTGCTTCGAGCTCATCTTGTTGATGGGATATCAATAATTCGGGTTCCATTACACCATTCTCAATCTGTTGAGAAACGTAAGTTAAAGCGCGGTATAAACTTGGTGCGATGGCACGTTCTTGTTTCGATAAATAAGCGTTTCTACTACTGAGAGCTAAACCATCATCCGCTCTGCCAATAGGAGCCATTAATAATTCAATATCGTGATTAAATTCTTTGACCATTTGTTCAATAATACGAAACTGCTGATAGTCCTTTTGACCAAATACCGAAACATCAGGTTTCACTATGTTGAATAGTTTATTCACTACCAAAGCGATTCCTTGAAAATAACCTGGCCGACTTCCTCCATCCAAATGCACGTTTAATTCATCGATATCAATACTCATATACTTTCTGCCGGAACCATACATAGTTTCAGTATCAGGTATAAAAACGATATCCACATTTTCTTGTTTACAGAGCTTGAGATCGGCTTCTATTGTTCTGGGATAAGTTCCAAAATCCTCATGAGGAGCAAATTGTTCGGGATTTACGTAAATAGAAACAACTACTGCATCAGCATAGTTATGAGCCATTTTAATTAGGGAAAGGTGTCCATCATGCAATGCTCCCATAGTAGGAACAAAAGCGACTTTCTTTCCTTGCGATTTTAACGCTTTAACTTGGCCCCGAATTTCTGAAATGGATTCTGCTGTATTCATGTCAACATAAAAAGAGACGCTAATTTAGCGTCTCATTAAACTTTGAGTCATTCAAGGGATAACTTTCAAAGGAATGCCTTTGCAAGTATCCTCAAGATGACAACTACTAAACCGATCGCTCCATATCAAATGCTTGAAGAATCTGCTTAATTCTATTCAGGAATGCACCACCATGGGCGCCATCAATAATTCTATGATCGTAGCTCATAGATAAGTACATCATTTGCCTGATAGCAATAACGTCGCCATTCTCGGTTTCCAGAACAACAGGTTTTTTCTCAATAGCTCCTGTACCAATAATAGCAACTTGAGGCTGATTGATAATCGGTGTTCCCATGATGTTTCCGACACTTCCGTAGTTAGTTAAAGTGATGGTTCCGCCCACAAGATCATCTGGGCTTAATTTTTTACTTCTAGCCTTATTAGCAACTTCATTCACTGATTCAGCAAGACCAACAAGATTTTTTTGTTGCGCCTTTTTTATAACAGGAACAATTAAACCGCCTTCACCGCCATTTCCTAAAGCAACAGCCAGTCCAAAGTTGATGTCTTTTTTAACATGGATTTCATCTCCATTTACAGAGCTATTAATAAGCGGGAATTCCAACATCGCCTTAATGATAGCTTCAACAAATAATGGGGTAAAAGTTAGCTTTTGACCGGTTTTCTTTTGGAAATTGGCTTTATTAGCATTTCTCCATTTCACCATGTTGGTAACGTCCACTTCAGCAAATGTAGTAACATGAGCGGATGTTTGAACTGACTTCACCATGTGATCCGCAATCATCTTACGCATGCGGTCCATCTTGATAATCTCAACATCACCCGAAGGAGATTTAATGTCTAATTGTCCGGCAGAAATAGATCCATCACTAGATTTAGAAGAACTGCTCGGCTTACTTAATCCGGCAGAACTTTGCGAAGAACTTGGAGCTGATACTTTTCCATTTTTTTTGTCTTCAACATATCCAAGAATGTCTTTTTTAGAAACTCTACCACCTTGTCCGGAGCCGTCAATACTTTCGAGTTCTTCTTGACTGATGCCTTCTTCTTTTGCAATAGAGCGAACAAGTGGAGAGAAAAATCTTCCATCACTTCCCATACGTTGTGGTTCAGATCCTTCGGAAGAATCAGAAGCTCCATTGTTTTGCATTAATTGGTCAGGAGTAGTGGCCGCAACTTCTTCTTTAGATAATTTCTTTTCATCCTTTTTAGCTGATGAAGAACCGGAATCAGATTTTGGTGTTGAGGAGCCAGAGCTTGCACCTTTTCCTGTAGAGATAATGGCGATAGGTTGGCCAACTTCAATCGTGTCATTTTCTTCCGCTAAAATTTCTATTAGCGTACCCGCTGCAGGTGATGGCACTTCACTATCAACTTTATCAGTTGAAATTTCTAGCAAGGTTTCATCCTCCTCAACCTCATCACCAACCGATTTATTCCAGCCAATAACGGTAGCCTCAACAACAGACTCGCCCATTTGCGGCATCATAACTTCAATACGTTCACCGCTGTCATCTCCGCCGCCAGAGTTTGATTCTTCAGCAACAGCTTCTTCTTCTGTATTTTCTTCTTGAGAAGAATCTTCCTCTTTCACTTCTGGCTCAGGCGAAGAACTTGCATCCCCAGCTGCGTCAGCATCAGTTTCGATAATAGCAATCGGTTTACCTACTTCAATAGTGTCACCTTCTTCCACAAGTATTTCAACAAGTGTTCCAGCTTCGGGAGAAGGAACCTCACTATCTACTTTATCCGTAGCAATTTCGAGCAGAGTTTCGTCAACTTCTACTGTATCTCCAACGGATTTACTCCACTCAATTACTGTTCCTTCCATTACCGATTCGCCCATTTGGGGCATTACCACTTCTACCTTAGCCATAAAATTTCTTGATTTGTTGCCTTAACGGCGGTTTTAGCTGTTTTTGCAAAGGACTGCAAAGTTCTGCATTATTCTAATTAGTTCAAAATGGAGATAGTTCCTTTATCATTAGAAAAGCGCTTTTAATATATTTATACTTTTACAGGTCAGTAATATCGGAATTTTTACCTCAGTCTTGTAATTAATAGTCTAAATTATTTATGTATTTACATTTTAATGCCAAGTTCATTTAAAAAGTTATCCAAAAATCTTCTTTTACTTACAATTAGTGTGCTGGGAAGTTTATTACTAGCAGAGTTTCTTGTGAGAATAATTCTCCCCCAAGACAGAATGATCACGTGGTTAGAAATGCATTCTGAAGGATTTATGATGAACCAGAGGAAGGGGGACGCCATGCAGGAACACAATGGGAGTGTAATTAATTATTCATTCACGGATACAAGGCTCAGAAGTACGGAATCAAATTCTGATTCGATAACCAAGAAAGTTCTGGCTCTGGGCGATTCTTTCACATTTGGTTTGTTGCTTCAAGAAGAGGATACCTATGTTCATTTACTCAATGAAAAGTTGAAAGAATCGGGAGCAGATTCTGTTCAGATTTTAAATGGTGGAGTTGGAGGAGCCGGACTTGCCGATTGGCCGGCGTGGCTTGAAAAGAATGGCTCAAAGATAGATGCAGATATTATTTTGTATTTCATGAATATTCATGATCTGGAAAGAGCATTGTCCAAAAATATTTATGTGTTTGAGAAAGACTCGTTGATAAAAAGTCAGCGCTGGAAACCAAGAAGTTTTATGCAGAGCTTAGGCAAACAAAAGTGGTATAGATGGCTTCAAGGAAACTCTGAACTATTTACTCTAGTAGTAAAAGTGCTGTGGAAGAATGTATATTTTGTTGATTTAACCGAAGGATTCGATCAAGATAAAACCTCTGTCCAAATTCCGAAAAACGAACAACTCTATATAGAGTCAGAATATTCTTTAAATCTGGGAATTAAGCTTTTTGAAAAGATGAATGATTGGTGTGCAAAAAATGAATGTGAATTGATTATTACTACCACAGGTTTTTTCCCACATGCGGAAGAATCTTTTCACACAACAAGGTTATACAATACAATGATTGATGCTAGTTTAGCTTGGTTAAATAAAATCAAGTTTTATGATCCTTCTACATGTGTTGATGCTGCAGTCAACTCTAATTACGATAGCATAATTATTCCGGGTGACACTCATCCGAATAGAAAAGGCAGTGAAGTTATTTCTGACTGTTCATGGAAGCTACTTAGAAAAGAGTTAACGAACTAAGCTTACGTAAGTGAGGTTTCCAAGTCTGCAATCAGATCATCAGAATGTTCTAAACCAACACTAAGTCTGATTAGATTTTCCGGAGAATTAGAATCGTCGCCTTCGCTTGATCTACGATGTTCCCACGTACTTTCAATCCCACCCAAACTTGTAGCTCGGGAAATTAATTTAGAAGAAGCTACTACTTTGAGGGATTCCTCTTCATTTCCATCAAATAAGAAAGAGATCATTCCGCCAAAACCTCGCATTTGAGAACGTGCAATTTCGTACCCTTGATGCGTTTCTAATCCCGGATAATAAACCTCTTTTATTTTGGGATGATTTGATAAAAATGCTGCGATCTTTCCTGCGTTCTCATTATGAGCTCTCATCCTGTATGGAAAACTTCGAATGCTTCTGCATAACAACCAGCAATCTCGAGGAGAAGGTACTGCTCCCTGGCCTTGCTGTATAGTTCGTATTCGATCGAAAAGTTCGTCGTTTTTTGCGGAGATAATTGCACCACCTAGAATGTCGCTGTGACCAGCAAGGTATTTTGTGGTAGAATGCATTACTAAATGAGCACCAAATTCGATGGGATTTAAGTTTAATGGAGATGGCCAAGTATTATCCACACAAACTTTAGCTCCGGTACTTTTTGCTAATTCACATACTTTTTCAAGATCAGTGATATGCATTAAAGGATTTGAGGGCGTTTCTACATAAATAAGTTTTGTGCTGGACTGGATATTATTCTGAACTTGCTCCAGATTTCTCATATCTGTGTAAGTGAATTCCAGATTCCATCGCTTCCCAAAAGTGTTTAAAGTTTTTCGGGTTCCGTGATACACATCTTTCGGAACTATAATATGAGAACCTTCTTCCATTGCTTGAAAAACAGCGCCGATTGCAGCCATTCCCGATGAAAAAGCAGCGCATGATTCTCCGCCTTCCAATTCTGCCAAAACTTTTTCAAGTTGAAGTCGATTTGGGTTTGAATGACGAGTGTACAACAAATCACCATCAAGATGCCCCTTTTCAGAATGTTCGAAATTCGTAGAAACTTCAATAGAGGGTACAATAGATTTTGAACCCGATTTGTGCTCCATTGATCCATGAATGGCAATGGTTTCTATTTTTTTCGAAGGTACTTTCATCTTTGATATAAAACGAAATCAAAATTATTAATTTTTCTAAAGTCTTCATCTGCAGTAAATAATGAACATCCGTATTCAATGGAAGTGGCGGCGATTATTGCGTCCATCAGTTTTAAACCAAATTTACGCCTTAATTGAATTGCTCTGTTCTTCAACTGATCTGTAAAACCTATAATTGTGACGGCATCTAAATACTCCCTCAACCGCTTTTCTTCATCAATAGTAATTTTAGAATAAGAAAGTAATTCCATTTCTGTAATCACAGAAATATGAATGTGATTGTCATTTAAATATTCAGAAAGAGTAGTATCACCATTTGCATGATAAATAACGATGTTTGTATCAAGAAGAAGGTTCATCTCGATCTGCTCTGGCTTCTCTTTGATATTCTATAGGATTAATATCCCAATTAATTATTCCGCAATACTTTTGCGCATCGAACTTTTTTTTCGTTGAATCCGGCTGAGTGTTAAGCTTTTTTTTCGCCGAGTTTTTTGAATCTGATTTTTTTATGACCTGAACCATAAGTTTATACTTAATTACACATCTAATATAATAAACTCTCTCTAAATTTCTCGTATTGCCTTTATACGCTGTAACGCTGGTGGATGTGAATAATTCAAGAATACATAAAACGGATGCGGAGTTAAATTAGATAAATTATCCTTAGACAATTTTTTTAATGTGGCGATCATATCTTCCGGTTTACCTGTTGTAGTTGCCGCAAATTCGTCTGCCTCATATTCATGTTTACGCGAGGATATCTGCATAAAAATGGACAAGATCAAATCAATTGGGGCGTACAACATTCCAAAGAAAATAAGCCCGGCGTACACCGACATATTCTCCATATAAAAAGCTTCAAATAGCCCCTCTGCTTGCAGAAAAATAGAAAGTACAAACAACATAATTCCAGTTTGAACGATGCTTGTAATCATTCCTTTAATAATATGCTTCTTTTTGTAGTGACCAATTTCATGAGCAAGTACAGCTACCAATTCATCATTAGTATGATTTTCAATCAAAGTATCGTACAGTGCAATGCGTTTATTTTTTCCGAACCCGGTAAAGAAAGCGTTGGATTTACTGGATCGCTTGGAGCCGTCGATTACAAACAAGCCTTGCAGCGGAAAATCAACTTTAGCGGTGTATTCTTCTATGGCTGATCGTAATTCTCCTTCTTCAAGTGGAGTAAATTTATTGAATATAGGCATGATCCAAGTTGGGGCAATATATTGCATCACTAACGAAAAAAGCGTGATAGCAATCCAAACGTAAATCCAAGCCAAGTCACCTGAGTACATAAAGAAAGCTAGAATTCCCGCAAGCAAAGGCATTCCGATTATTAGTCCCAATCCAAATCCTTTTACCATATCCATCACAAAAGTTTTAGGCGTAGTTTTGTTAAACCCAAAGCGTTCTTCGATCACAAATGTTGAGTAAATACTGAAAGGAAGAGAGATGATCGTTTTAGCTATCATTAGAATTGCGATATAAACCAATCCTGTTACCAACTCTCCAAAACCCCAAGCTCTGATTATTTGATCTAACCAATTAAATCCGCCGGAAAACCAGAAGGTGAGTAAAACAATTAAGTCAAAACCTCCGGTTATAAAACCAAAACGAGTTTGAGTTTTCGTGTATTCCTGAGACTTGGCATAGGTTTCTTCATCATAAATACCATTGAATTCATCCGGTAATTCTTTTGAAAGAGATTTTAAATTCAAATAGTTTGAAACCAGATTGAGTATAAAATCTATCGCAATAGTTGAGATTATAATGATTCCGAAAATGTTCATAAAGGTGTTTTAAATATTAATTTTAATATTTCTGGATTTTTAAACTCTTGTCTTATATGATTTTATATATCAAATGTTCATAATGTGCATGATTGGCAACATTGAAAATATAAGTGTATTTAAGATGGCATTTAAAGTTTATGAAACCATATAGGATAAATTGATACGCATTTTTCAATTTAAAAATGGGCTTATTTTTTAAGAAGTCACTGAAGTATTTGGAGTTTTTTTAAAAATAAAATGAATGCAATCTGTTCTACAAGTCAGATTATATATTTATACAACCACTAACATTATACTATGAAAAAACATCTACAAAAATATATTTTAAGTTTATGTGTAAGCGCTTTTTTGATCAGCATTTTTACGATACAGGCGAATGCGCAAACCATGAAAACAAAATGGGAAAGAACTTCTAGGGCGGCAACAGTAGAAGGCAAACCTACTTGGATGACCAGTACATACACTAGAGGAATGGCGTACCACGACGGTTTACTGTATTACTTGAGAGGAAGTTCTAAAGTGGTTTCTGTGGTAAATGCATTTACTGGTGCTGATGTAACACCAGGAACAGCTATCGATGCTACTGGTGTTACTGGAAGTTGGCCTCATGCTTGGGATATTGAGATATCTACAGATGGTAAAGTGTTTTCGATAAATTATTCAACGAATTCCAGTACCACTCCTATTAAAATTTATATGGGAGATGTAAGTGGTGGTACGTTGACTGAAGTAGCGAGTTATACTACTGTCGATGCTCTCAAAATAGGTAATAAATTTACCGTTGTTGGTTCTGTTACTGACAATACTGCTGAAGTTTGGGTTCCTGCAGCCGATTCTCGTACAGTTTTTGTATTTACCACGGCAGATCAAGGGGCTAGTTGGAGTAGTAGTGAGATAACACTATCTGGAGGAGATGGAATGGCAACAAGTCCAGTAGCAGTGCCTTTAGCCGCAGGAGGCTCATCAGACTTTTATGTAACAGGAAAAGCATCTAGAATCCAAAGATTTACAAGTGCCGGTGAGTATGTAGTAGGTAGTGAAATTACACAAACAGGGACAACTTCAAGAAATGGTTTAAAAATTTTTCAAATAAATGGTGAAAATCATATAGCAGTTTATACCACAGGAATAGATAATAATACCACAGATGTAAGAGGTCGAGTTCAAGTTTATAATGTAAATAATGCAACATCACCTTCTTTAATATTTACTTCTGAAGTAATGGGTGATGGCGGCAGTACTAATTCAGAATTGGGTGACATTGCCGTTCGAGTAAACTCAGATAATTCATATGATGTGTTTGCTGTTGATCCAAATAATGGCATTGCAGGTTATTCAAGTAGTGAATATGTAACAATTACCGGCTCCGAAGGTTGGAGAATGCTTTCTTCCCCAACTTCAGATAACTCGTATGATGATTTATTAGGTGATTTATGGACACAGGGAATTGGAACCGGCGCAGATGCAACAAGTGGTACAGCAAGCGTACAGTTGTATAAAACGGATACCGATAATTTTGCAGCAGCAGCAGACCTAAATGCAAACATGACTGCAGGCGCGGGCTTTATCGCTTATGTTTACAGTGATGACGATTATAATGCGAGTAGCGCAGACGCAGGTTTTCCTAAGACAATTTCTGTAGCAGGTACTGAAAATGCAGCACCTGTTGTAGCAACATTAAATACAGAAGCCAGCGCTTTTACCTTAGTAGGTAATCCATTTGCTTCCACAATTGATTGGGACTTGCTAAGCCCAACTGATCTTACGGGAACTGTTTACGTATATGATAATGCAGTTTCCGGTTACAAAACATGGAATGGTACTTCGGGTTCTCTAACTGGGGGTTTGATAACACCATTTCAAGGATTTTGGGTTCAGAATTCTGCAACATTGCCTGTTCCTGCACTTACTTTTACGGACGGTGCTAAATCAACAGGCGGTACTTTTTATAAAGAAAATCAAAATTCCGCTTCGTTAAAGCTAGTAGCTGAAATGGATGGATTTTCAAATGATGCCTATTTTTCTTTTACTGAAACCGGAAGAATTGGAAAAGATAATTTTGATGGATTGGAGCTTTCTCCTCTCGATCATAAAGATTATCTAAGCCTGAGTACTAAGATTGATGATGAGCTTATCGATATTAATAACCTGCCGGCTTCTTTAACTGATGAAGTTGAGATTCCTATTCAAATCAGTGCTTTTAAAACAGAAGAAAAAGGATACTCTTTAAAGTCGGGCGAGGTTACTATTAGCTGGTCTGAGTTTTCAAATGTTCCGGAAGATTGGAGCATCACTTTAAATGACTATGACAATGGAGTGATGATAAATCTTAGAGAGCAAAATTCTTATGTGTTTTCTCTTAAAGGAAATAATGAAGTTATTAAGTCTAAAACTGCTTTTTCTGTACTATCTCCAGTATCTGTAGCGCATGAAACAGGTACAGGCAATTCAGGATTGAGTATTACTATTACTCCGTCTTCTGCAGTATCAAACGAATTGGAAAGTAAACCGACTGACTTTAAGCTTTCTCAAAACTATCCAAATCCATTTAACCCAAGTACTAATATTCAGTACACATTAAATGCTCCAGGTAATGTTTCACTTACTGTGTATAATTTGATGGGACAAAAAGTAGCAACGTTAGTGAATGGAACTAAAACACAAGGAACCCATCAAGTAACTTGGGATGCCGGAAATATGGCTAGTGGCGTATATGTTTACAGGCTGAATGTTGCCGGAAACGTGATAACAAAACGAATGACTCTTATTAAATAAATTCAAAATGAAGAATGAAAAATTAAGAATGTGGACGGATCCCATTCTTAATTTTGAATTCTTAATTCTAAATTCATGAATTATGAAAACAACACTAACTTTTATATTTGCACTAACAATCGTACTAATTTTTTCAGCGCTCGTAATGGCGCAACCGGGATTACCCGGACCACCTGCCCAAGCCCCAATTGATGGAGGTTTAGGATTGCTAGCTGCCGGTGGAGGTATTTATGCATGGAAAAAGCTTAAAAACCGAAATTCAGAAAATAACTAGCCTTTTTCTATTTTTTGGAAATGTTTAAAGTCCCGATTCGAGTAGTTTCAGTCGGGACTTTATTTTGGAAAACAGATGGCAGCATTCCTTACCTTCTTAGATGCTATTTAATGCTTTTCTAAAATATTTATGTCTTCAAATTCAAAAAAATTTAAGTCTTCGCCCAAACGCTATCATCCCAAAGGTCTAACTATTTTATATGAAGACTATGATATTTTGGTAATCGATAAATCGAGTGGCTTGCTCACAATGGGGAACGAGAAAGCTTCGGTAAATACAGCTCATTATTTGTTGAATGAGTACGTGAAGAAAGGGAATAGTAAATCGAAGAAGCGAATTTACATCGTTCATCGACTAGATAGAGATACATCGGGAGTGTTGATATTTGCCAAGTCTGAACAAGCAAAAAGGTTTCTTCAGGAGAATTGGTCGGATTTTAATAAAACATACTACGCCGTTGTCGAAGGTTCTCTAGCCCAAAAAGAAGATACGATCAGATCTTATTTGGTAGAAAACAGTATCCATAAAGTGTACTCGACTAATAATCCTGATGAAGGAAAACTTGCCCAAACAAAATATAAAGTTTTAAAACAGAACTCGGATTTTAGCTTGGTGGAAATTGAATTACTGACAGGGAGAAAAAATCAAATTCGAGTTCATATGGCAGATAAGGGAACAGCTGTTGCCGGCGATTATGTGTATGGGAAGAAGCGAAAAGGAGTGAGGCGGTTAATGCTTCATGCTGCTAGGCTTGCCGTTACACATCCTGAAACCAAAGAGCAGATGAAGTTCGAAGCTTCGGTTCCTAAAGAATTTGATAGATTGATGAAATAGTGTTTTAGCAAGTTTTGCTACGAGATTCGGTGTTTTCTTCAACCCTATGCGAGCTTTTCGATGAATAAAATTTTTGATTTATTTAATTATAGAAAAACGTCTATAAGTCTCATAGAAAGCTTAAATTAGTTTAATATTAAACTATTTAATATATTTGTATTTCTTTAAACAAGGAGGCAATATGAAACACAATAAAGGAATACACCACATTTCAGTTTTAGCAGGAAATCCTGCGGAGAACTACGACTTCTATATCAAAAAATTAGGAATGAGAATGGTAAAAAGGTCAGTCAATCAAGACGATCCTTCTACATATCATCTTTTTTACGGAAACGAGGCGGCTAACCCTGGTTCCAGTATAACTTTTTTCCCTTGGCCGCGAGCTCATAAAGGAATTTCCGGAAGCGGAGAGTCTGTAAATGTTGCATTTCAAGTACCAGAAGGAACTGAAGACTTTTGGAAAGAAAGATTGGATGTTCATAGCGTTAAACACTCAAATGTTTTTGATGTTTTCGGCAATCCTGCCATACGCTTTAAAGATCCGGATGGTCTAGAATTAGATTTGATATTTTTAGGTCAACCCAAAGAAAAAGTGAGTGATTTCGAGAGCACCGTTCCAACAGAATCGTCTATTCAGGGCTTTTGGTCAACAAGATTGAAAGTTGCAAGCCCCGATGCTACTGCAGAAATACTAAAAGATGTATTCAAGTTCGAGGAAAAGGAATCAGAAGGAAAGCTGACCAGATTTGCAACAGATGCTCGAATAGGGGGCAGTGTGATCATAGAAGAATCGGATAATGAACAAGGAAAAGGAGGAAGGGGAATCGTGCATCACGTGGCTTTTCGTGCAAAAGATGAAGAAGAATTGGCAGAACTCAGAGAAAAGGTGTTGGAGAAAGGATTGCATCCGAGCCCGATTATAGACCGACATTGGTTTAAATCGGTTTACTTTCGGGAGCCAAGTGGTGTTTTGTTTGAAATTGCTTCCGATGGTCCTGGTTATTCAGTCGATGAAGATTTTGAGGAACTCGGCGAAACGTTGATTCTCCCACCTTGGTTAGAGCCAAGAAGAAAAATTATCGAAGATAATCTGCCTGATTTAGGCATCTAAAAGCTAGTGTAATGGACTTATTCAGAGTTGATAAAGAAAATCCGTTTAAAGGACCTCATCAAAATCAGAAAACTGCACTGGGAGGAGTTGATCTTAGTGATGCAAAGTTTGCCATGATCATGATCCATGGTCGTGGTGCAAGTGCAGAAAGCATTATCGGGCTTGGCAATGAATTTGAGACGAAAGGAAAAGTTGCTTTTTTGGCGCCCCAGGCAAGTGGGTTTACTTGGTATCCGTATTCGTTCCTTGCCCCGGCAGAGAAAAATCAGCCGGGATTAAACTCGGGCTTACAAGCTATTTCTGATTTGATAGATCAAATAGAAAAAAAAGGCATTCCTAAAGAAAACATATTCCTTCTCGGGTTTTCTCAGGGAGCTTGTCTCGCTACAGAATTTGTTGTCAGACATCCTGAAAAATACGCAGGAGTTATCGGATTAAGTGGTGGTTTGATCGGCGATAAAATTGATTTGTCAGTTTATTCAGGAGAATTAGAAGGAGCGCCTGTATTTCTTGGTTGTAGCGATATTGATCCCCATATTCCAAAGGAAAGAGTGGATGAAACAGAGGCAATCTTTGAAAAATTGGGAGGAAATGTCACAAAAAAGATTTATCCGGGGATGGGACACCTTGTCAACGAAGACGAGATTCAGCATATTCAGCAGTTGTTAAATTCTAAATTAAAGATTCAAGATTAAAAATTAGCTCTGGCAAACTTTTAATCTTGAATTTTAAATCTCTAATTAATTTTGATGGAAATTCTCTGGCTTGGTCTTGCTTACGTTTTAGGTATGGTAGTTAAGCAACTAAAACTGCCTCCTTTAATCGGATATTTGATAGCAGGTGTGATATTGTCAGCTTTTGGGGTGTCAGACGAAAATGGTATGCTTCACACAATCGGGCACTACGGTGTCATTTTTCTTCTGTTCACAGTTGGATTACATCTAAGGATAAAGAATATAGTTCGCCCGGAAGTGTTTGGTGCGGGAACTATTCACCTTGTTATTAGCACGGGAATCTTTTTGGCTATAGCAATGGCTTTTGGCTTTTCCGCAATTGAAGGCTTGATCATAGGGGTACTGCTTGGATTTTCAAGTACGGTATTAGCTGCAAAAACACTGGAAGCTCGGGGTGAATTGAATGCTTTTCATGCGCGTGTTTCAATTGGTATTTTAATCGTCCAGGATCTAGTGGCTATTACAGTTCTGGCACTGACCGGTGGAGGGATTCCTTCTGTTTGGAGTTTCGGACTTCTATTATTACCCCTTATACGACCACTTCTCTTCAAGCTACTTACATCAAGTGGACATGAAGATCTTCAGTTGCTTTATGGACTCTTGCTTGCAATGGGTGGAGCAGCTCTGTTTGAAGTGCTTGGACTTTCCAGCGAATTGGGAGCACTTGTTGCCGGAGCCTTACTTTCGGGGACTCATGAATCGGATGAGCTTTCCGAAAAATTGTGGGGACTTAAAGAAGCTTTTCTGGTCGGATTCTTTTTAGAAGTGGGACTGGCAGGCTTGCCAAATATGAATGATCTCCTGTTTGCAGGTGCACTATTTGCTGTTCTCCCGGTCAAAGCAGTTTTGTTCTTCTTTCTGCTGATATTGTTCAAACTCCGTTCAAGAAATTCATTTATGGTGACCTTAACATTAACCTCGTTCAGTGAATTTACGTTGATCGCAGGTATGGTAGCTGCATCAGCCGGTTTTATTCCGGAATCCACGATCATCGTTTTTGCACTGCTGATAGCGGTTTCCTATACAGTGAATGCTCCATTATCAGCAAAATCAAACAGCTTATGGAAAAGGTTTGAGGGCAAACTTATTCCGTTGGAAAGAAATGTCAAACATCCGGGGCAACAGGTGGTGAGTTTAGGCGGAGCCGAATATTTGGTAGTTGGAATGGGACAGGCTGGATCTTCGGCTTACGATTATTTAAAGGAAAGGGAATACAGAGTAACAGGAATGGATTCCGATCCTGCTCAAATCGAATACAATCTGGGGAAAAAACGACGCGTAGTTTATGGCGATGCACAGGATGCTGAGTTGTGGGAAAACATAGATCTGTCAAGTGTAAAGGCAATTATGCTTGCAATGCCTTATGCTGATACAAAAATACAGGCTACTAAAATGCTTCGTGAGAATAAATTTACCGAAGATATTTATGCGCTTACTATGAGGGATGAAGAGCATCAGGCACTTAAAGAAGCGGGTGCAAATGCCGTATGTTTACCGCTGATACAAGCCGGAAGAAAACTTGCTGAAATAAGTATAAGTGATGAAGTTGATGGTTCAATGTCTCTGAATTTTGAAATGAATTCTTTTGAGTGATTACAGCTTAAATATCAGAAATGAAGAACATCCGAAAGGAAACCTGTCTTCACAGAATATCCTGATCGAATACGGAGATTATGAATGTCCGTACAGCCGGTTGGGATACAGATATGTTCAAAAAATTCTGAAAGAAGACTCAGACCTGAAATTCATATTCCGGCATTTTCCGATTAAGAAAAAACATCCACATGCCGAAATATGTGCTGAAGCAGCTTTATGTTCAGGAGATCAGGGAAAGTTCTGGGAAATTCATGACCTTATGTTTGCAGACAATCAGAACTTAAGCAGAGAGAAGCTTGAAGAGTTTGCTCAGGAACTAGATCTTGATAGAAGAAAATTTCATATAGATCTGGAATCGCATAGTTTTTTAAGTTGGGTTCAGAAAGACTTCAGAAGTGGAGTTAAAAACGGCGTAAATGATACTCCGACTTTTTTTATGAACGAAACCAAGTTTGAAGGTAAATTAGCGTACAAAGAGTTATTGGATTTTATCATAAATCATAAATTGAGTTGATATGTCGTGTGAGCATGAAAATTTGATCAAAATCATAGAGCCCACAACTCATGAATGTGAAACTTGTGTTCAGCAAGGAGATGCGTGGGTTCATTTACGAATGTGCATGACTTGCGGTTATGTGGGCTGTTGTGATTCTTCAAAGAACAAGCACGCCAGAAAGCATTATATGAGAAATGATCATCCAATAATCAGATCAGTTGAGCCGGGCGAAGATTGGCGCTACTGCTACATTGATAAGGAGATTCTATGAGTACGTTAAAAGAATTTGCAGTTCAAAAATTACACAGCTTTCCGCAGTTTGAGAATGTGCCTGTAGATCAACTTGATTGGCTGGTAGAAAACTCCCGAATCTGTACCTACATGACTGATGAAAGGATTATGGAGCCGGGCACAGAAATTGAAAAGATGTTTATTATCCTGGATGGAAGGATAAGAATTCAGCTTCCAAGAGGAAGTACTTTTGCAAGTTTAGGCGATTTTGTGACAGGTGACATTTCCGGGCGGCTTCCATTTTCCAGAATGCAATCTACATTAGCTCACTTAGTGGTGATGGAAGACACTACAATTCTTGAAACTCACGAAGATCTTTTTGTGGAGATTACAAAAAAGTACGAGCTGATAGAAGCTTTTGTCCACAGTTTATCGGATAGAATTCGAAGCTTTACTTCTCAACAGCAGCAAAATGAAAAACTGGTAGCATTAGGAAAACTTTCTGCGGGATTAGCTCATGAATTGAATAACCCGGCATCAGCAATAGTTCGCGGAGCTACTGAGCTTAAAAAAAGATTGTCACAGACCCCAGATAAGTTCAAAGCTGTGATGAATATCAAGCTTACAAACGGTCAGTTAGATGCAGTGAATGATCTGGTGTTTAAAAAAGCGGGAAGCGGATCTTCAAATCAGCAATCTTTAATGGAAAGAACTGCACTTGAAGATAAATTAACAAATTGGATGGAAGACCACGGAGTAGAAGAGGGCTTTGAATACTCTGAAACATTCGCTGAGTTTTGCTTTAAAACCGAAGATCTTGAATTTGTTTCTACTCATGTTGAAGACGAATATCTGCCGGCGGTGTTAGGTTGGATTGAGGATGTGCTAACTACCGAAAAAATGGTGGAAGAGATCGAAGATTCCGCCCGACGAATTTCCGATCTGGTTTCTTCAGTTAAGACCTATTCTCATATGGACAAGGGAACCGATAAAGAAGTGGTGGAGCTAAAGAAGGTTCTTAAAAGTACAGTTACTATGCTCAATCACAAAGCAAAACAGAAAAAAGTAGAGATAGAAGTAAATATCCCTTCTGATTTATCAGAATTTTATGGGTATGTAAGCGAACTAAATCAGGTGTGGACTAATTTGCTTGATAATGCAATCGATGCTGTTCCTCAAGAAGGTAAGATCGAAGTAAAAGCTGAAGAGAAGAATAAAAATCTGTATCTGTTCTTTAAAGATAACGGGAGCGGAATTCCAGAGGATGTGTTACCAAAAATATTTGATCCATTTTTTACAACTAAAGATGTAGGTGAAGGAACAGGATTAGGCTTAGATGTAGTTCATAAGATTATTGAAAAACATGGAGCCTCTATTGATGTAGAATCAAAACCGGGACAAACAACTTTCGAACTTTGTTTTCCACTAAATAATTAAAGATTAAGGATGAAAAATTTACAATTAGCATTTTTCATTCTTAATCTTTCATTTTGAATTTTTAATTCCGAAAGGATGAAGAAGCCAATAATTTTTACGATCGATGATGATGCTCAGGTGCTTAGAGCAATTACAAGAGATCTGCGTAGCAATTACAGAAAAGATTATAGGGTGATGAACACTCAATCTCCAAAAGAAGCCCTGGAAAGTTTGCCTGTACTAAAAAAGCAAGGTGAAACAGTTGCTCTATTTTTATCAGACCAAAGAATGCCTGAAATGATCGGGGTAGACTTCTTGGAAAAAGCACGAGCGTATTTTCCGGAAGCCAAGCGAGTGCTGTTAACAGCTTATTCTGACACAGATGCTGCAATACGAGCAATCAATGAAGTTCAACTGGATTATTATTTATTAAAACCCTGGGACCCTCCTGTAGAAAAATTATATCCTGTTTTGGATGATTTGCTGGATGAGTGGCAAGCTAGTTTCCGTCCCGATTTTACAGGCATCAGATTAGTCGGATATCAGTATTCGCCGAAATCGCATACAGTAAAAGACTATCTGTCCGGAAACCTGATTCCTTATCGGTGGTTAGATATTGAGGAGAATGACAAAGCCGCTAAGTTATTAGATGAGAATCAAATTGCCCCAAAAGATCTGCCGGCAATATTTTTCGAAGATGGTGAATTCCTTATTGACCCAAGCCCGATTCAGATTGCGAACAAACTCGGAAAAAATCCATCAGCTTCAGAAAATATATACGATGTAGTGATTGTAGGTGCAGGTCCGGCAGGATTAGCAGCGGCGGTATATGGTGGATCAGAAGGATTAAAAACATTACTCATTGAAAAGAGAGCTCCCGGAGGTCAAGCAGGAACAAGTTCAAGAATCGAGAATTACCTTGGTTTTCCAAAAGGACTAAGCGGCTCTGATTTGGCAAGACGTGCAATCACACAAGCCACAAGATTCGGGGTCGAGTTTTTATCTCCACAGGAAGTGGTCGATATCAAGCTGAATGATCAATATAAAACGGTTTGTTTAGCGGATGGAAGTGAGATCAATGCAAAAGCGGTAATTGTTACTACAGGTGTTAATTACAGAAAACTGGAAAGCAAAGGGGTTTCAGATTTTACCGGAGCGGGAATTTATTACGGCGCTGCAATGACTGAAGCTCATGCGTTCAAAGATAAACAAGTATACATCGTTGGTGGCGGAAATTCAGCCGGACAGGCAGCCATGTACCTGTCTACTTTTGCAAAGAGTGTATTCATTACAATTCGTAAGGATTCGCTGGTGTCGAGTATGTCGTCTTATTTGATAGACCAGATAAACAGAACCGAAAACATAGAACTTCTTGGAAACAGAGAAATTATAGAGGCATCAGGAAATGGTCATCTGCAAGGATTGAAACTCCTGAATAATGCGGATGAATCAGAGTTTGAAGTAGATGCAGACGGCTTATTTATCTTTATCGGTGCAAAGCCTTACACCGACTGGATTCACAATAATGTAATCAAAAACGAAAGAGGTTTTATAGAGACCGGAAAAGATCTTCAGCGATACGATGAATATTCAAAAGTCTGGAAATTGGAAAGGCAACCTTATTTACTGGAATCTTGTGCACCCGGAATTTTTGCTGCGGGGGATGTGAGAGCAGGTGCTATGAACAGAGTAGCATCCGCTGTTGGCGAAGGCTCCATGGCAATAAAATACGTGCACGAATATTTAGCTGATTCGAACCTTTAAATACTAATAGTACATTAAAATCAGGGGGTATTTCGTAAAAGACTGGAAATGTTGTAACCTATTTCCAGTCAATTCCAATTTTATCCTGAATTTTATCTTTCAACGAATCTTCTAATTCCTTCTTTTTCTTTTCAAGCTCTTTTTTCTTGTCTTCTACTTTTTTGATTTCTTCATTTACACGAGCCTCAAGTTTTTCATATTCCTTTCTAATTTCGGCTTCTTTCTCTTCTTTAAATGCGAGTAACTGCTCTTTGCGATCTCCTATTTCATTGCGAACTCTGGATTCAATTTTTTGTCGGGCAGCATCAATTTCCTGGCTTACGGTGCTTTTTAGAGCGTTCACAAATAAATCATCTATGTTAGAACGTACTTTTACTTTTAGTGGACCGTCAAGGTTATCAACTAACGCAGTAACATTAATTTGATCTGTACTTGAAACAGCATTTCTTATCAGCTGCTGAATTTTGTCATCAGACGGGTTTTCACCAAAATCAAAAGAGATTCCCTTGGCTTTATAACCAATTTCGCTATCAAAGCGCTTATCAACAATACTTACAGACGCGGATACTTCGCCTGTTCCGGTTTCAAGCGGATAAGGAAGTAGTTCTGATGGGGAGATTTTAGATCCTTTCAACCCAAAACCGTCGTAAGTGAAATTAATGGTTTCTACAGGCTCATCATTTAAATAATTGAACTCTCCGGTTAGTGACATAGAACGATTGGAGTCGTCTTTGCCACCTAAATTAAACTTGATCGGTTCTTTAGTTTTCTTTTGATCACTACTGATGTTGGTAATTTGTCCGGCAAGCTGAATAGCTGTTTTTGTTTCTCCCGATAGATCAATGTTCTGAATCCATAATTTCGGCCATTCATATTTGTCACTAAATTTATAGTCTTTGCCCTCGTAGCGCTCAATTTTTTCTTTGTCTTCACCGGCTAAACGACTTCCGTATTTTCTGGCAAGTGCTACATATTCCAAATAGCCGGAATAATCGGCAAGTAGATTTTCTCCAAAAAGTGATTGTGCAATATTTCCGGGGTTTATATTAGGTAGTTTTGCCATGTTCATAGCTTGTTGAAAATCTCCCTCAATCCAATTGTCGATTCTACCTACACTAAATTTCGAATCTCCGAAATCATCTTGAAAATCATTTTTAAGATTTTGCGCACGAGTTTTAAGGGAGTCAACTTGTTTGGCTAATTTCTGAACATTCTTTATTGCGGCAATTGCCTTTTTGGGATCTTTTATATTCTTAACATCGATGTTATTAATTGTTTTTTCGATGTTGTCGATTTCACTATTAATTTTCGTGTTGGATAAAGTGCTATCCCATTTTTGATAATTATTATTTAGACCATTTCGGAGAGAATCAATTTTTTCAGGTGCTTGCAGGTCAAGCTTCGACATCAAGCTATCTACATTGATATTCGTTTTGATATCCGTGAATTCCATCTTTGCGTTTCTGGAAATCTCAGAAGTTACATCACCTACTAATTGGGCAACAAAACTTGGTTCAGCATTCTTTTCTTCTTCAGGAATCTCAAAATATCCGTCTGTTTCTCGTTCGGTGTCCATTTTAAAATCTTTAAATATGACATCTTCAATGATTACTCTTTCCCACCAAGTTGGCCAAAAAAGAAAATCGAGTTCCATCTCTCCGGTTTCAAACGTGTTGGTCATGGTATTTTCCGGATTGGCAACCTGAAGTTTATCCCAGCGAATTTTTAAATCTATGATATCAATATCTAGACCTTCAATTTCAACCAAAGCTCCATTGGCAACGCTTGCCTGATACTCAATTTCTGACTCAATAATCGGGTCAATGCTCATCCAGCTGATCAGAAAACCCAGTATAATTACAACTGCTAAAAATATAATTCCTTTAATTCTCATGATTATCCTCTCACCCTTACAACGGTTTGATAAACAGAATACAACTTAGTTCCTTTCAGCGCCTTGGCGAACTTTGTTTTCATTACCTTCTCATGAATATGTTTTCTGTATTGAACCACTCCAATTTTAGTTAATGGGAACATTGGGATACATAAAAGTACAGCACTCACTAAGCTTCCAATAACTACGGTATTATAGAACTTTGTAATTGCCCACAATTCATTGTTATACATGCCGGTCCAAGTAGCTTGCATGTTTTCATGTTCAAGCATCCAGATTCCAAAACTGTGGAACAATGGATCGGCTAGATAAGCAATACCACTGAAAATCAGAAAAGCCAAAATCACCATCCCAACATTAACTTTGAAAATGATTACTAAGATCAGAATAAATAGATTATGGATGGAGAGAACGGGTGTCATTCCAATGATCATACCGAGTACAAACCCTCCCGCCAATTGATTCGGAGAAGCTTCGGAAGAGAGAGCTTTTAAGAGCTTAGCAATATATTTTAGTATCAGGAACATATAATTGGAATGAATTCTTATGTTATTCATTCCAATATAATCGAAATTGACTAGTTAGGTAAATGAATTCATGTTAAATTACTTTCATTATTTATAAAATTACAAATTCCATGAAATACGGATCATTATTAATACTTTTATTTATTACGCTTTCGGGTTGTGAAAGTAACTCAACAAAATCTGATGATGAAATTATAGACCCGCCTTTAGAACCTGGTTTTTCTTGTGTTGATGGTTTAGCAGATGGAAAATTTTCTTGTGATGATGTAGATTTATTTTCAATTGTAAGTCCGCAAGAGCTTGTAGGGCTGGATAAAGAAGGGACAACAAGTGTTAGGCTAAACGACATTTGGGGATGGACGGATCCTCAAACAGATAAAGAATATGCCTTGGTTGGATTAACAAATGCAGTTTCATTTGTAGATATATCCGATCCTAGTAAACCCATTGTGATTGGAACACTTCCTGAAAGTAATATATCAGCGAAATATAAAGTATTAACAGATCCGAACTATGAAGCTTGTAAAGTTGGAATAGGAGATACCGAGTATTCAAAGGCGTTAACAGAAGGTTCAACATGGAGAGATCATAAAGTATTTAAAGACCATTTATTTATTGGTAGTGATCAACAGCCTCATGGAATACAGGTTTTTGATTTAGCAAAACTCAGGGCATACGAGGGAGAGTTTCTTGAATTCGATCAAGACGCATTATACGATCAGTTAGCAAATTCCCACAATGTGGTTATAAATGAAGAAACTGGATTTGCTTATGCTGTCGGAGCCACAAACGCGGATACTTGTGATACTGGAGGTCTGCATATTATTGATATAAATGAACCGAAAAGCCCAACTTTTGCGGGATGTTATGAGGATACTACCCCTCCACGGCGACAAGCTAATTCCGCATATATACACGACGCGCAATGTGTTAATTATAATGGGCCGGATTCTGATTATTCCGGACAAGAAGTATGTTTTAGTTCAGCAGAGCGTTCGCTAGTGATTGCAGATGTGACAGATAAAAGCAATATGAAAACACTTGGTTTTGCTACACAACCCAACATGTATTATGCTCATCAAGGCTGGTTATCAGAAGATCATAAATACTTTTTTATGAATGATGAACTTGATGAGACAAATTTAGGTCGAAATACTAAAACCTATATTTTTGATGTAACAGATTTAGATAACCCTGAATTTGTTGACTATTACACACACAACACTTTTTCTATAGATCATAATCTTTATGTGAAAGATGATCGTGTTTATGCAACTAATTATAATGCGGGTTTAAGAATACTTGAGATTGATAACTCGGCTACAGCTGAGTTATCGCTTGCAGCTTTTTTTGATACTAAACCGGAATCTGATCAAAATACATTTAACGGAAGTTGGAGTAGTTACCCATTTTTTGACAGCGGCATTGTCATTGTAAGTGACATTGAAGATGGTTTATTTATTCTAAAGCCTAACTTTTAGACGCTTAAAAAAGGCGTCTGTATTTTTCGTCTTTAGCTAACTTCAAATAATGCCTAACTTTAGGGTATTCTCTACCCGTAGATAACCTCAAATTCTTTGAGTTAGGCACTATTTTCCGTACCTTTTTTCCGTTTTTTACAATAAGAATGCGATTTAGAAATAACTAAACTAATTTTACTTCCACTTAACTTTTTTTATGGATTTATTTGACAAGCTTGAGGGCAGACCAAGTCCACTAGGACCTTTCACATCAGAAGGCTACGGATATTATACATTTCCTAAACTTGAAGGACCGTTAGGCCCGGAAATGCAATTTAACGGAAAAGATATGATCGTTTGGAGCATAAACGATTATCTCGGAATTGGGAGTAACTCGGAGATTAAAAAAATTGATACAGAAGCTACAGCTGAATATTCATTGAGTTCACCGATGGGTGCTCGATTAATGACCGGTAACTCAACAGAGCATGAATTGTTAGAGCAAGAACTTGCAGCATTTTCGCATAAACCCGCTGCTCAACTGCTAAATTTCGGTTATCAAGGAATTATGAGTGTTATTCATGCACTTACTGACCGCAATGACTTTTTAATTTATGATGAGCTGAGTCATGCCTGTATAGTAGATGGGAAACAACTTTCGATGGCTAACAAATCTGTATTTAAGCATAATGACATCGAAAGCTTTAAAAAGCAGTTATATCGTGCAGCAGCCCAGAAGAAAGATAACTCTTCTATTCTGGTTGTAACGGAAGGTGTATTCGGGATGACCGGCGATCTTGGAATTTTGAACGAGATTATTGAGCTTAAAAAAGAAGTTCCATTCAGATTATTGGTTGATGATGCCCACGGTTTTGGAACATTAGGTGCAGATGGTTCTGGTACTGGAACTCAATTAGGTTGCCAAGATGGAATTGATATTTACTTTGGAACTTTCGCTAAAGCAGTAGCTTTAATCGGTGCTTTTGTATCCTCAGAACCTCGTGTTATAGAGTTTTTAAAAGCAAATGTTAGAAGTCAGGTTTTTGCAAAGTCTCTACCAATGCCAATTGTTGTAACAGCAAGAGAGCGTCTGAAAATGATTCAAAAGAATCCTCAGTGGAGAGAGAAACTTTGGGATAACACAATTAAGTTACGTGAAGGGCTACAGAAGATTGGCTATACAGTTCTCCCTTCAGAAAGCCCTGTAACGCCTGTGCTCACTCAAGGTAGTACTGATCTTTGCCAAGACATTATGAGAAAGCTCAGAGAGGAGCATGGCGTGTTTGTGAGCGGAGTAGCTTATCCGGTAGTACCGCGAGGAACAGTTCTTATAAGGCTGATCCCAACAGCGGCTCATAACGACGAGCATATCGAAAAAACGTTGGAAGCATTTGACTCAATCAAAGATTTCGTTTTTGCAGCAGCAGCTGATATTGCCAGCTAATTGTTAATACCTCAGAAAGAAATTTCTGAGGCTATTTTTTTAAAGGAATTTCCATTTAGATACTCGAAGTGCATAAAGATTTCGGTTATCTTTATACTTTAACAATTAACACTATTTCCGTGATTCAACGACCACAAACCATATTCCTTATACTATCCATATTATCAAGTTTGGCTGTTTACTTTACGCCGATATATGATAAAGCTATGCAAGATCCCCAATTATGGATTGGCTACGGATTGGCATCTGCACTCATGTTTGCTATGCTACTAGTGTTGTTTTCCGTATTTAAATACTCCGACAGGAAAGCTCAGATCAAATGGGTGAAAATTTCAATTCTCCCACAAATTATTGGTTTTGGCTTGGCATTGGGGGTGTTATTTACGTTGGGTGGTATAGGCACATATCTCTGGGACGAGGCAATCGGAGCCGGACTAATTCTACTTGCTCTTCTATTTCAAGGATTGGCTATTCGCTTTATTAAGAAAGATCTGAATTTGGTGCGATCCATAGATCGAATACGATGACAATTAATGATCAACAAGAAGATTTTTCTCCGCTAAAAGTATATGGAGGTCTTTTTGTTGGATTAACAGCAATCAGCTTATCCCCTATTTTGGTACGATATGCAGCTGATTACTCAGGTATATTACTAGCATCGATAAGAACAGTATTGGCTTCGCTAATCTTGATACCTTTTTATCTAGCCAAAAAAAAGCAAATACAAAGTGATTCTTTAAATTCAATAAAGGAACATGTTTGGTTAATAATTGCTGGTTTGGCACTTGGATTACATTTTATAGCGTGGATATCATCGCTGTACTACACTTCTATATCATCTGCTTCTGTACTAGTTTGTATTCATCCAATCATTCTCATCGTTGTTGAGAGAACATTAATGAGAGTTTCTTTCCGTCCTGTTGTTTGGGTCGGTGTAATACTCTCATTTATAGGCACATTGCTTCTTGGGTATTTTGATATGAGTGCCGAAAACAAGTTTCCGCAAGCCGGACTGGGAAATACATTAGCGGTTTTAGCGGCAGCTATTTTTGCAATTTACTTTATTATTGGGCGCAAGCTAAGACAGAAAAGGGAATGGATAGGTTATGTATTTCCGGTTTACTCATATGCAGCAATTACCTGTGTATTGTTTTTGTTAATTAAAGAAGGAATTCCAAGTGAAATTGATACTAAGCTTTTTGTAATAGGGTTAGGATTGGCAGTGGGACCACAAATTTTTGGCCACGGTGCTCTAAATTATGCTGTTAAACATATTTCAGCAACTTTGCTATCCACACTGATTTTAGCAGAACCTATTCTTGCATCGATACTGGCATATATTTTATTTCAGGAATTACCGATGACTCAATCGGTACTAGCCATGATAGTTATACTGATAGGAATAGGCGTTACTTGGAAAAGAAGAAGAAAAGGCAATTGATTAATTAGCTGATTTTTCTGCTATTTCCAACATTTCTTTCAATTCTTCTACTTTAACTGGCTTTGCAAGTGGTTGTACATTTTTAAAATCAGAAGTTCGCTTTAAATGCTCAAAGGTAGTATCACCTGATAGGATGAGAACAGGCGTATCATCACCGCCGTTTCTTAAAGCTTTAACAACATCAAGCCCTTTCATTGACCCTAAAAGGTTTTGATCACTTACTATAATATCAGGCTTAAGAGATTGGATTCTATTCAATCCTTCTTCTCCGCTTGCCAAAGTATCGATCACATTATAGCCAAGAGCTTTAAGCATCTTTCTTTGAACAACCGCTAGTAAAGTATCGTCTTCTAAAAGAATTACATTCTTCATCGAACTGTTTCTTTGGATATTATTAATTGTGTTGCAATTGATTTATCGGCTTATCAAGCAAAATCTTAATTTAAAAAGTTAAATCCTAATCTAGTAGAAAAACGAAATTTGAAAGAAATAGACATGCTTAGTTACTGTAAAAAGTTGAAATTATTCATTTAATTCTTAAAAAAAGCCTCCGCAATCGCTGCAAATTGTTTAGGTCGATCCAAAAAAGCATAATGTCCCGCATTTTCGATAACTACCAACGCTGCGTTTTTAATGCCTTTTTCTATTCTCTCACCCTGATAAACAGGGGTAGCATCATCATTTTCTCCCCAAAGCAAAAGCGTTTCATGAGGAATGTCAGGCAAGTATTTTTCTAAATGTTCCGTGACAGATTTCACAAATGTGCCGCGCATCACACCCGAAAGTTGATTGTACTCTCCAGATCCTAAACTTTTCCACAGATTTGTTTGTCTTAGTTTATTCAAAGCCGGCTCTCTTAATGCAGAAGGGAGTATAAAGAAAGGTGCTTTGAGAGTTTTAGCGAGGTATTTTTTGTAGTAAAATTTTAAAGAGCGTTTTGGTTTCATTCCGGCACCACCGGTTATCAAAACTTTAGCAATATTTTTTTTGCCGAACTCTCGTGCGCATAACTTTAATGTAATTCTTCCTCCAAAAGAATGAACTAAAAGATCAACCGGTTCATTAAAAGTACTCGAAATAAAAGCTTCAATGGCATTTGTGTAATCATCTATACTCCATGATTCAGAAGGCTCGTGTGAGTCCCCAAACCCGGGAAGGTCTAATACATAGGAGGTTCTGATGTTCTCTAAAGAATGAGCAATCGGCATCATCACTCTCCGGCTACTTCCCCATCCGTGTAAAATAACAAGAGGTTTACCTGTTCCTGTTTTCTCAAATACGATAGATTGATTATTGAAATTAAATATGTGTTTTTTCGCCATAATTTATATTCATTAACATCTTACTTAACTACATTTAAAACAAGTTGACTAGATGGGAATTTGTTCCCTTATTGGTTAAGATAAATCAAGAAACAATGAAAAAAATAAAAAGAGATATATTTTTTTGGCTTGAAAGACTTCAGATTACACGAAAAGAGCGCGTAGTAATCTCTTCTTTGTTGGTTATTGTTGTTTTAATGATTGCGTTAACAGCTACTTTAAGAAACACATATACTACTAATAACAAAAACTATGAGGAAATTCTCAAAGAGTTTGCAGAAAAAAGTGCACGTATAAAAAAAGAGAAAGAATACAATGAAGCTAAATACTCCGGTTTAGAAGTGGAGAATATAGAAGCTTTGTCAAAGCCTAAAAGTGATGTGGAAATGGTAATGGTCAACATAAATAAGGCCGATTTAACTGAACTGCAAAAGTTAAAAGGCATCGGTAAAACTTATGCGCAACGAATTATTGATTACCGACAGGAAAACGGCGAATTTAAGAACATTGAAGAATTACTGAATATAAAAGGAATAGGAAAGAAACGATTAGAGGCTATCGAGGCTTTTATAATACTAAAGTGAGTTAAAAAGGAATTTTATGCCTGATATTTTATGGGTCGACGATCAAATTGACCAACTGCGTTCGCACATTATATTTTTAGAGAAAAAAGGATTTAATATAGAACCGGTCACCAATGGCGAAGATGCGGTTATTATGATTAAAGATCGTTCATTTGATATTGTGTTTTTGGATGAACAGATGCCTGGGATGGATGGAATCGAAACACTTGAACAGATAAAGAATATGAATCCCACTCTTCCCGTAGTGATGATCACAAAAAGTGAGGAAGAGTCTATCATGGAGGATGCGATTGGCGGAAAAATTTCTGATTATCTGATAAAGCCCGTAAATCCAAATCAGATTCTGCTTACCACTAAGAGGATTTTAGAACGATCAAGGCTTCAAAACGAAAAATCCGCACAAACGTATTTGAAACAGTTTGGAGAACTGTCCTCAAGAATTCATCCAAAAACAGGTTGGCAAGAATGGATTGAAATTTATAAAGAACTCACCAAATGGAAGATGGATCTTTCAACAGGTGATGAAAATCTGATGCATGTACTAGAAGATCAGCTTCAGGAAGCCAATAAAGAATTTGGGCGATTTATAGAAAATGAATATCAAGGCTGGCTGGATGCAGATGATGGAGCACCACTTTTATCTCCTCAAATAATAAATAAACACGTTCAACCTCATCTAGAAAAAGATGAAAAGACAATGTTTTTTATTATTGATTGTATGCGTTATGACCAATGGCTTACTTTTGAAGCTATACTTTCTAACTATTACAATATTGAAACCGATTTTTATTATTCGATTTTGCCAACAGCCACGCCATACTCTAGGAATGCTATATTTGCCGGATTATATCCGCTTGATATCGAGCGGTTATATCCCGAGTTATGGAAGCAAGGACAAGATGAAACATCGCTAAACAGGCATGAGGAAGAACTATTACAGCGGCAACTAGACAGAGCGGGAATTGATATTAAATTTAAGTATGAAAAAATTCTAAATGCAGAAGAGGGCAAAAAAGTTGCGGATAAAATGCAAAATTATACCCAATCCAAGTTTGCTGCCTTTGTATATAATTTTGTTGATACATTAGTTCATTCAAGATCAGATTCAGCAGTAATAAAAGAATTAGCTCCCGATGAATCTGCATTTAGATCTATTACCGAGGCATGGTTTATGCATTCCAATTTACTTCAAATGTTTAAAACACTTGCAGAAGAAAATGTAACGGTTGTTGTTACTACAGATCACGGATCGGTTAGAGCACTTCGAGATACCAAAGTATTTGGAGATAAAGACACCGCTAAAAACTTGAGATATAAATATGGAAGAAACCTTAAGGCCGATGAAAGAAATACCGTGTTTTTCATGGATAATCCTGAAGCGTATAAACTTCCAATAGTTACAGGAGTAAACAACTATATAATTGCGAAAGAGGATTACTATTTTGTGTATCCAACCAATTATCACAAATTCCAGAATAAATATAAAGATACCTTCCAGCATGGAGGAGCTTCTATGGAAGAGATGATATTACCTGTAGCAACACTGAAGCCTAAATAATGATAACTTTTGAAAGTAATTCCGTTGAGGACACGATTGCTCATGGGAAAGAATTTGCTAAATCATTAAAACCCGGAGACGTGGTTTGTTTAGAAGGAGATCTTGGAGCCGGTAAAACACATTTTGTTAAAGGTGTGGCTTCTCAGTTTGGTATAGAAAAAGACAAAGTAAGCTCTCCAACATTTACTCTGATCAATGAATATGAAGCTGAAGTACCTATATTTCATTTTGATTGTTATCGAATTAAAAATGAAGAAGAAGCTTTAGAAATTGGTATTGAGGAATATCTATATAATGATGGCGTTTGTATTATAGAATGGCCATCAAAAATTAAGAACTTAATTCCCAAAGATTCGATTCGAATTGAGATAAAACACATTGGAAAATCTAAAAGAAGTATTTTTATTTTAGATCGTTCCTAAAGTGCAGTAAATTTAACTATGTCATCTACTAAAAAGCGTCGACTTTCTTATCGTTTAGACTTGTTACCCGTGATACTACCTTATCACTTGCGGGCAAAGAACGATTTAAAAATTGGCGACCTTGTTTATTACGGACCAAGTCCTGAATATTATGGAATTGGAGAAGTCGTTCAGTTTGAAGAAAAAGTGTGCGTAGTAGATTTCCGCGGAACAGGATTAATGGGTATTCATAAAGACGAGCTTAGGTCGAGTTATCTTATTCCTATTCATAAACTGAATCTTTCTAGAGTATTAAAAGGGCAGTAAATGCAGCCAATAATTGATGGGATAATCAACGGAGTTATTCAAACTTCAGCACTTGAATGGATCGCTGTTATTTGTGGAGTTGCCAGCGTGATCTACTCCATGAGAGAAAACATTCTGGTTTATCCAACCGGGATAATAAGCGTACTGATTTATGTCTATTTAGCCTTTCAGTACAAACTTTACGCAGATATGGGCGTGAACGGCTACTACTTTGTGATGAGCGTGTATGGATGGTATTACTGGACCAATACTGATGGGGAGAAAGAGCAAGTTCCTGTAACAACAAATACACCTATAGAGAATCTTTATTCATTAGGAATTCTCTTAGGAAGTTTCGGTATCCTCGTTTTTGTTTTGATAAATTTTACAGACAGCGACGTGCCTTTTTGGGATGCTTCCACAACTTCTTTTGCTATCCTTGGGATGTGGTTGATGGCAAGAAAGAAACTTGAAAATTGGATTGCGTGGATTATAGCAGACTTAATCTCAATCCCACTCTATTTCTATAAAGGATTAGTTCTTACAAGTTTTCAATTCCTGATTTTTACAATTCTGGCGACCATGGGTTATTTTGCATGGAAGAAATCTCTGGAAAGAAAGGCGCTCACGTAAGAGCAAAGATAAGGGTGTCTTTTTTTGTGAAGTGAGAGCTGATAATAGTGGCAAAGAAAACTCAAAAATTAGCCAATATAAAAAGGGGAATCCTTGGATTCCCCTTTAAATTTTTTTAAACAATAAGACAGCTTCTGTCAGATAGTAAGTTGTTCTTTAGCCGTATCAAAAAACGATTGATCAACTACGATACGACCACTGTTCTCGTCGATGATTACTTTATTTTTTCTACGCACTTCTACTTGAGTTTGAGGAGGAAGAGCCATGCCAAATGCAGCACCACGATCCATGGCAACAACAGCTATTCCATTGTTTAATCCTTTTCTAAGGCGGTTATAATTACGCAGATAGCGCTTGTCTACTTCTTTCTCAACTTCCTCTCTTTTCTTGAGCAATACCTCTTCTTCGTCTTCAGTAGATTTAGTAACAGACTCAAGGCTATTGTTTTTTTCTTCTAGTTCAGCTTTAGCGGTTTCAAGCTCTGTTTTTGCTTCTTCGATTTCAGGACCAATCGCTTCTTGTCTTTTTTCGATTTCTTCGATTCGCGAAGTTGCATTTTCTACAACCTGCTTTTGTCCTTCAATCTCTTTGGTTAAAGCGTCGTACTCTCGGTTGTTTCGAACAGCGAGTTGTTGATCTTCGTATTTTTTTGTTTTCTCTTCTGAGCTTGCCAATTCAAGTTTAAGATTGTCGTACTCGACGATTAAATCTTTTTCTTCTTGTTCAAGCTTTGAGAGACGCGCCTCTTTACGGGCGATGTCAGTTTCAATATCAAGAATCTCTTCCGGAAGATCGCCACGAAGCTGTTTAAGCTCATCTATTCGGCTGTCTATGTATTGTAAATTTGCTAATTGTTGAAGTGCTTCTTTCATGGATTGCTTTTCAGCTTGGTTGAATGGATTGGGGTTTATGCTCCGATACATACGTTTGCATCGGATTAGTTACAACATTGGTAACAGATACACTAAGGTTATCGAAAGCCTCGGATAATTCCTTTCTTAATGCATCAGCTACAGGGAATTCGCTCTCGTAATGTCCTACATCTATGAGTAAAAAATTATCTTGTTCAGTAAAATAGTCGTGATACTTTATGTCTGCAGTTACAAAAGCATCTGCGCCACTTTTAATAGCTTTTTCTTTTAGGAATACTCCTGCACCTCCACAAACAGCTACGGTTTTAATACGATCTACATCCCCTGAAAAACGTATTGCTTTAACATCTAGGGCCTGAGATACTAAATGAAGAAATTCATTTTTTCCTAGTCCCTCTTCAGGGTACTGTCCTATTACTCCCATTCCAAAATTGTTGGAGGGTGAAACAAGGTCAGTAACTTGAAGAGCTCCTTCTTTTAGTAAACCTTCTTTCTTGAGTCCTTTTCTGAGCGCAGGTAAATGATGTTTATCAATTGTGGCCTCAAAACATCGCAGATCATCTTCACGGCTTTCTATGCTGTAGTGATGTACGTCCTCAGCTGAGTAGTAATTCAATAGTTGAACCATTGAGTCACTATTTTCTATAGAGCTAACTAAACTTATTTTCTTACTGATGGAATAATTTTGGGTCAAAAAGCTTAAATCATCAAGCCCTAGCATATTTGCAAGAACAAAAGAAACGCCATCAAGTGCAGCATCTAGGTTTGTATGTGCTACAATTAAACTGATGTCATTTTTTATCAACTTGTAAATTATACGCCCCTGTTCATTAGTAGGATTGATACTTCCGATTTTACTAAAAATTAGGGGATGATGAGCTACAATTAGCTCACAATCTTTTTGGATAGCTTCAGCAACAATTTCGTCAGTTACATCTAGGCAAGTAAGAACATTTTTTACCAAGGAGTCAGGATCTCCTACAAGCAGTCCGACATTATCGTAATCCATTTTAGTACCCGGAGGTGCCCACTGATTTAAGAAGGTGGAGATATGTCGGATTTTTGTTGCCATTTATCTTTTACCTTTTAAAATGTTTAAGATAACTTGGGCCGACAAGGGCGCTATGAATTTGTAGAAAGTCAGTTTGTACAATAGAAGTTAATTTAGGCTTTCTTTGAGCTTCCAAAAATAAGGGTAATTTTTGAATGATAAAAGCATAGATTGCTGTTATTAATATAAAATTAATGAGAAAGGCAGTATTAGGATGAAAAAAGCACAAATTTGTGACAACTTAGAGCAGATAAAGCGTAAAATTGAGAATGTTTGTAGAAAAATCGGAAGAGATAGTTCGGAAGTAATGCTGGTAGCTGTAAGTAAAACTAAGCCGGTTTCGTATATATATGAAGCATTAGAATGTGGTCAAATTCATTTTGGTGAGAACAGAATGCAAGAGTTGGAAGTCAAAATTAAAGAGTTCGAATCCAAAGATGTTTCCTGGCATATGGTTGGCAATTTGCAAACCAACAAGATTAAGTTGATCGCTGAGAAAGTGAAGTGGGTGCATTCCATTGAAAAACTAAAGTATCTCAAAGAGTTTGAAAAGCACGCAAACGGAAACAAAATAGAAGCGCTTATTCAGGTAAATATTAGTGGCGAAAACCAGAAAGGCGGAGTTGAACCGGAAGATCTAGCTGCTATTCTGAAGGCAGCGTCAAACTTTGAGAATGTAACAGTTCGGGGATTGATGGGTATGGCTACTTTTGTTGATAATCCAGAAGATGTCAGAAAAGAGTTCAAAATGTTAAAAAACCTGTTTGATGAACATCAAAAATATAACAAAGGAAGTGTAAAGCTAGAGGAGCTTTCGATGGGAATGAGCAATGATATGGAAGTTGCAATTGAAGAAGGTGCTACGATGGTACGTATAGGGAGTGATATTTTTGGAGCACGAAACTATGAATAGTTTCATTCGTAGTGGTTTTAAATCTTTAAATTAAAATTAGGGCATTATTATGTTATTTGGTTTACCGTGGTGGGCTCTTATACCAATTATAGCTGTTGCTGGTGGTCTTTTTATTGAGTACCGCAAACAAGAACTAAAAGCTGAAGAAAAAAGAATGGCTAGCTCAAAAGAAATACATGAGCTAAGAAAAATAATTCATAATCTTAAGTCCAGAATAGAAAATCTTGAAGGAGCAGTGAGTTCATCTTCAAAAGAGAATGTGAAAAAAAATGTTCCATTAGATGATATAGAAATAAAAGATGATTACTATACTGATGAAAATGAAAGTTCTACAACAAGAAGTAGTATTCAAAATTAGGAGAAAGAGTTATGCCTGAAGAAATTTTTATAATAATTCTTACAGCAATAATTTCAGGTACTGGATTTGTTACATATATCGCAAAGAAAACCTTTGAGATAAACAAGATCAAAGCTATGAAAGATAAATCCGGTAGTGATATAAACCCTCAGTTTTTTAAAGCTTTAGGTGACTTCAAAAAAAGTACCGAGCGAAGAATTACAAATTTGGAATCCATTGTCGCTGATTTGGAGGAGGAAAAAATAAGAATTCACGAAGCTCCAAACGCAGGAGATATTACCATAGAAGACAAAGAAGTGCGTTCTTCTGATCAAAGTAAAGATGATTCTAATCTAAGGAACATGTTAAACGAATAAATGTTATTTTAGTTTATTAAGATGACTCTTAAAAATTCGTGATATGAAACTTACCCCTTTAGAAATTAAGCAACAGCAATTCGAAAAATCTCTTAGAGGTTTTGATGTAGCGGATGTGCAATCTTTTCTTACACTTGTGTCCAATGAAGTAGAACATCTTCTAAATAAGAATAAAGAACTTGAGGTGCAGATTCAAAAGCTCAATGATAGAGTAAGGCACTATGAAAGAGTTGAGGAAGCTCTTCATGAGACTCTTCAAACCACAAAAGAGTCAGTAGCCCAAAAATTAGACGGAGCTAAAGTAGAGGCTCAAAACAAAGTGAACAAAGCTGAAATGGAAGCCGAGGCGATTGTGAAAGAAGCAAATCATCGACGCCAGCAAATAAGACAAAACATACATCGTTTGCTTGAAAAAAGAGAAGAAATTATTGCAGGAATGAACTCTTACCTTGAAAATTCACAAGAGTCGTTAGCAAAGTTTGGTAAAGATGAACTTGGTATCTTTGAACTACCTAAAGAGGACGTACACGAAGTAAAAGAGAATAAAGAGGAAGAAATAAAGTCAAGGTTTGAACTGGATGAAGATGATTCAACCGTTGACGAAGCAAACAATAAAACAGAGCAAGACGACGGCTTGTCTTTCCCTCCGGGTACAGAACACCTAGATGACATTCTTGACGAAATAGACTAACAATACCGAAAGGAAAATGAAATTAGATACAGTAGAAAAATTCCGATCCAAAAGAGATGAAGCACTAAATTTTATTCAATCTAAAACAAAATTTCAACCTGAGTATTTGCTGATTCTGGGAACAGGGCTTGGACAGCTTGGAGATGAAATTGAAGCAGTAGACACTATTAGTTACGAAGACATTCCTCATTTTCCTGTTTCAACAGTTGAAAGCCATGCTGGGCGGTTACTGTTCGGGAATTTAGGAGGAAAAAAAGTAGTGGCAATGCAGGGGCGGTTTCATTTTTATGAAGGCTACACTATGCAACAAATTGCTTTTCCGGTTCGGGTGGCAAAAGCTTTAGGAGCGCATAGTTTATTTGTCAGCAATGCTTGTGGCGGAATGAATCCCAATTTCGAAGCTGGTGATATTATGCTCATCACTGATCATATAAACTTTCTTGGAGATAATCCGCTAATTGGTCCGAATGATGATGAGCTAGGCCCTCGTTTTCCTGATATGAGTGATCCTTACACTAATCGTTTAAGGGAGATTGCACAAAATGTAGCTCTAGAAAATAGTTTGAAAATGCATGAAGGAGTTTATCTTGCTATTTCAGGACCTATGTTGGAAACTAAAGCCGAATATAGATATATGAGGCAATTAGGAGCTGATGTAGTGGGAATGAGTACAGTTCCTGAAGTTATTGCAGCGACACATATGGGAATGGATGTATTGGGAATTTCAGTAATTACTGATGAGTGTTTCCCTGACTCTTTGCAGCCGGTTGTTTTAGAAGAGATTTTTGCAGCAGCAGCCCAAGCAGAACCTAAATTGACACAGGTAATAATCGGAGTATTAGAAAAGCTTTAACCAATTTTTATCCACAAAAAGCGTTACTTTTCCACGTGCCCTTGCGTGATTGGAAAAAATTTCTTTTCTATTAACAACTTCTATTTGCAAACACTATGAGTATGGATGAATTTGATGGCGAACTATGGAACGAATTTCAATGGGAAGCCCATCTTAATGAAGTAGAGAAAAAAAGCGAACAGTTAAGAAAGTTCATTGAATCTGATATGAAAGGGAATGTTCCAAGATGGATCACTTTGCTAAAAGAAAGCCTTAGTGAAGACGATGCATTTGAAGCTTTTGTAGAGGAAGAGCTCTTGATGGATGAGGCTTATTTTCCAGAAGAAGAAGATGATTGGGAAGACGAGGAGGAATTTGATGATGAAGATTTCTTATTCGGATTAGATGATGGATTTGAAGAATTTCCTGATGATGAAGAAGATTTTGACGCTGGAGAAGAGTGGAAAAGCTTAAGTGAAGATTTTGCCCTTTCTGATAATGGATCTTTGGACAATCTTGGATTGTTTAGAGATGCACGTTTCTATGCTGTTGATATTTTAAAATGGGCAGAGTCTGTTGATCCTAAATACCAAGATAAAGTCTTTCTTGAGTTTGTTGGAGACAGTCTTAAAATAGCTGCTAAACTAGCTGGAGGATACTCTTTCGGATTTGAACAAGAATATTTAGGGGCAAATATTGCGTACACAAAGAAGTCCTTAAAATATGCCAATCAGTCTTTAGAAATGGTTCAAAAACTCAGAAAGAAACCATGCTTTACTAAACAAAGTTATTCCGAGTTTCATGGGCGTTTGTTCGAGTTAAGAAATGATATAGGTATTTATGTTCAGGAGTTAAGAGATCGTTTTAATACAAGTTTAAATTAAAAAAGCACCCATAACAGAGTGCTTTTAATAAAAACTTAACAAAGTTTAATCGCTACCAATCATAAGCATTAAATTTAATAGCTGGTAAATCTTCAGCTTCCCCACTTAATGTTAATTCTCGTTTTTTATCTTCATGCTCACTAGAGAGAAGTCGTTTAATGACAAAGTTATATTCTAATAACTCGTTATCATACATAGCAGGAAATTCTACTACAACAGAGTAAATGCTATCTACAGGCGCAGTGTCAGTCATTTCTATGTAACTGCCTAGGTTTTCGCCTAATGGACTTATATTTCCTTTCAAATAAATATTATTTGTAAAGTCATTAAAAAGACCATTCTCTAGAGCATATTTCATGTCTATATTAAAGGTTACATTCGTTTGTGCGTAGCTTAAAGCTGAAAAACTAAAAACGAATGCAAATATGAGTATTGCTTTTTTCATTGTACTGTTATTTAGTTGTTATTTGTTAAAATCTTATATGCATTAGTAGCCAGGTACATTATTTTGCACTATACGTTCTTTCCATGAGACTACGGTGAAAACACTTTCACGAGGAAAGTTCGGGGGGATGGAGTTCCCAAGCCGTACATCATAATCATATTTCTTTGAAAACCCGGTATTTCCATATCTACCAAATGTTCCTACAGCACCTCTTGTGCGTTGAATAATACCTCCTAATAAGTCTAAATCTCCTCTAAATGATCCAGAAGTATAATTCTCTACTTTAAAAGAATCTCCAAGCGCCATGAATGAACCATGCAAAGTAAGGTCTCTAGAGCCAGTTCTAGAATGTGCATCTTTATCAACTATAATATCTCGCTCACTAACTACTCCCAATAAGTCTTCGGAAGTATCATCTACTCTAGGGTCAACATTATATTTGATGTCATCATAAAGTTCTATGTCCTTTTCAGAATGGATAGTCATTTGTCCCGAAACAGTCCCCTCAAGGAAAATTTTCTCGGTAGTAGAAATCAAACCTTTATGAACCTCTTTTGGGTAATTGGTCGTTCGTGACCAACCAAATCGATAGTCATAAAGACTTACATCTATGCTACCATCGCTTTTCATTATAATATATGAAAGATCATTAAAAACAAGTCCATCAGTTGCGGCGGTAGCTTTTAAAATATCAATTTTGTCATCTGAAGGGAGCTCTTTTGTTTGGGCGTCAAAATCAGTTGTTCCTTGAAAATCAGGAGTAGCTCCTCCCTCAATTGTACCATCATAACCACGCCACTTATTTGGGCTTGAAATGTGTCCATAAAAAGTAGGAGATCCAGACATTTTAAAAGTCCCATTTGTGTGAATAGGTCCACTTATTTCATCTGAAGAATAAAAATATATGTTACTACCTGAGCTAGTTTTTTCTTTGTCAGAGAAATAGGAGTATTTAGAAAAAGAATCACGTCTCATAAGTACTTCAGTGATTACTTTACTGTCTCCGTAAGTAGCTTCACTGAATAGAAGTACTTTAAAGGTGTCCCAGCCACCCTCGCCAACGGAGTAGAGTGAATCATCAAGAGTATCAATATTCTCCATGTCATAAGTTTTAAGTGTAGCATTTCCGGGAAGCAAGTCTCCTCCTGAAATTTCTCCTTCCCACGTGTTATCACTACGAATTTTCTCAATAGCAGCTTGAATAAGACTATTAGTAGAATTTCTAGCTTGAATTTCACTTATAACCTCTGAAGATCGTTCAGGTAAAAGAGATGCACGTTGTGTGTTCGACAATTGAATAATACCTGCTAGTATTACCAATCCACTAACCAAAATAAGCATTGATCGTCCCATTAGTTCCTTCCTGTGCTAGTATATTAAGTTGTTAGCGACTATTTTTTTCTTCCATAATAGTCTGTAATAAGACTCATCTCCATTTTTTGAAGTGTAGTATGGTTCATCAGATTCAACAATAATTTCAACCTGTACTTTAATAATGTCATCTTTAGCTGAGGTTTCCGCGCCATTAATATCATAGTACTTGACCTTAAAGTGGCTTACAGAATATGAATACTCAACAGCATTGTTGGGTATACTGGGAGTTGAGTTCCAGGTTCTTTTTAAGAAAAAATCATTGGGGTTCGTTGTTGTTGTGTCAGGTTCTCTATCAAACCTCCATTCAACTAAATCAAAATTACTTGAAGCATCCTCATAAATATCACCTCTGAAACTTATTATGTTACCCTCACTTTCGATAAATGCATCAATCAAACCTGTGTCTACGTTATATGCTATTCTATTGAGGTCGGTTTGAAGAACCGAAACTATATTATCCAATTTATCTTGCGTGGTTACACTGGATGTAACTTCTACCGATGAATTGTAAGTCGATATGTTGTAGCCAATGATGGAAAGCATCATAAGACCACCAATAATATATGTTGTAGCAAGTCCTAAATTCATCGCTCAAAGGATTTAATAAAAATTAAATCAACGGAGACGTTAGGGTCCACTGACTGATTAACCACGTTAATTGATACTTTAAATCTTCTTATTAGTGGATCACCCTCATCAATATATTCTGATTCTCCAGAAATTATATATGAATCCCTGTATTGTCCGGATACCCCAAACGTTTCGTTCGAGGTTATTGGATAAGTTGAAAACATGTAATCTATATGATTCGGATTCAATTTATTCTGATCTTCTCTTTTTAGAAGTTTTATCTCTTCAATTTCATCTTGAGCTCTGGTAATAGTTCTATATTCAACGTCAGATCGTATAACTGTGTCAGAGGTATTCAGAAAGCTTCTCGCAGTATTAATAGATAGCAAAGAATAAATAACCATTGCTGCGGTAAGATAAAGTACGTCAGAATAATCGTTCATAACGGTAGATTAAGTGTATATCAATATACGAAGCAGAAAACCGATAGGATGGGTTTTATAGAATATTTAATTCAATTAAAGAAAATTTAATATAAAACACATGCTATAACTATTCTTATCGGACATTCAGCTTTATTCTTAAATTGATAAACTTACTGTTTGCATAATTCAAGAGAAGGTGAAAACGAAAAAGTTACAGATAAGGTGAGTTTAGTCTTGAATACTATAAAAAATGCACTATTAAAGCATTTATAATTCGACAAAGAAAGATTGTATAACAAATTTTTAAAAAAGCGCGCCCGGGAGGATTCGAACCCCCAACCCTCAGAGCCGAAATCTGATACTCTATCCAGTTGAGCTACGGGCGCTTTTAAAGGATTGCAAATATAGTAAACCTTACAATCTATTTCATGGTATTTCGTAATTAAAAAATACCTAGTTCGGGCGATTTATATAGTAATGGCTGCCAATTAATTTAGTTTTAAAACAGGAATTCACTAATTCATTATCATGAATATCAGAACATTAGTTGTATCATTTTTAATTACTTGTAGCTCAACAGTAATCGTTGCACAAGAATCTTATCGACAGATCCTGTCGGATCCGACCGAAGTACAGACGGGGTATCTTGCATTACATTATTTTGGAGTGGATGCCGGTTTTGACAATACATCAGGAGCATCTATTTTTAGCATTGGTGGAGAGACTTTATACCCAATTACTGATAAAATAAAAGCTGAAGGCCTTTTTTTATATTCTCTATTTTCGCTAGAGAAGAAAAGTTTTCCGTTTCTTTTTAACGGAGGCGTAGAATATACTCTTACTTCAAAAACTAAAAATACCACCGTGCCTGTTCTACTGGCATTTAGCTATGAAAGAAATTATTTAAAGGGAGAAGATGTAAATACTTATACAACTGTAAAATTGCCGGGAGATATAACCTCCGAGCTAAATGTTAGAGGAGGTCTTTATCTAAGAAACAGTGCATTTGAATACGAAGAAAACTTTACTTTTTATAACTTAACAAATATTTTTCATAAAGGGGTTTATGCCGGAGTTGGCTACACTAGAAAACTATTTATGCATGTTCAAGATAGTGATGGTTACACGTTTGCTTATGCTAGAAACTTCAGACCTTTTGTTGATATCATGATTTTGCCAACTTCTGTGGATGTAAACGCCGGAGGTGCAACTCAAACTGTAGAAGAAACTATAGGTTGGAGGGCGGGAATGACTTGGCAATTAAAGCCGATTACTCAAAAGCAGAATTTCGATAGAAAAATCGGATTCTTCGGGAACCTGTTATATAGATTAGAATTTGGACAACGACCCTTAGAAGGCTTTTATGTAACTACAAGTTTAGGTTGGACGATCAAGAAGTTTAAGTAGGAAATAATGCTTATCACCAGCACACTTGCTAAATAATTAACATTGCATCGCCAAAAGAGTAAAATCGATACTTTTCTTTTATAGCGTGCTCGTAAATACGGTGCATTTCATCGAAACCCATAAGTGCTGATACAAGCATTAACAAGGTGCTTTTTGGAAGATGAAAGTTAGTTATGAGAGAATCAACAGCTTTAAATTTGTATCCCGGCGTAATAAAAATATCTGTTTCTCCACTCTGGGGTTGGAATTTACGCTCTTCACTTGCTAAAGATTCTAGTACTCTGATGCTGGTAGTTCCTACAGCAGTAATATGTTCTGCATTACTAAGTTCTTCAGCAGTATTCGCATCAAGTTGATACCACTCACTGTGCATGATATGATCACTCAGGTCTTCTGTTTTTACCGGAGCAAATGTTCCTAATCCTACATGCAAAGTCACTTCAGACTTTTCAATTCCTTGGTCTTTTAATTTAGCTAACAACCCATCAGTAAAGTGTAAACCTGCAGTTGGTGCGGCTTTGCTTCCTACATCTTTTGCATACACCGTTTGGTATTCCGAAGCCAGAGATTCATCCTGCTCAATATAAGGAGGAAACGGAGTGTATTTGTACGGCTCAAGTTCAGGATCGTCCAGATCGTGAGAAAGAATGAGCGTTCTTAAACCATCTTCTGCAACATGAGTGATTTCTGCGATAATTCCGTCCGCCAGTTCAACGGTTTTACCAACTCGGAATTTTTTACCGGGTCGTACTAAAGCCTCTATCGTATTGTTATTTCTGACTGAAGTGACGAATAGCTCTTTTTTACCGCCATCAAACATCAGTCGGCATTTTTCAACTTTGCTGTTATTTACAACAAGCGTTGTGTTTTTTGGAAGGTAATCCCCAAGATTGTAGAAATAATCGTCAGTAATTTCTTGTGTAGCTCTGTTATAAACCAGCAATCGTGCATGATCTCGTGGACTAGCTGGTGATTGAGCTATGAGCTCTTCTGGAAGAAGGTAATCGAAATCGGAGAGAGTGTACTTCATTAATTTACAATCAGAGAAATTTCATTATCTATGCCATTTGAAATTCGGACTGTTTTACGGGCAATGATTTCGGTTTCTTTAATAGCAATAAATTCAATTTTTGAAGGCACTATTACAGATTGGGATGCGTGATTAGAATTGAATTTTTCACCGATTCCTAAAACAGAAGTTTGAAATGTAAAATTTCCACTATTATTGGATGTAGCAAGAGGTTCAACACCATTTAAGAGTTCCGATTCAGGTCTTAACACAAATATTCTTTTGCTAAGATTTAGGTTTGGCGCAGATAAATCATATTCATAAACACCATTTGTATATAGACTTTCAGAAAGTGTTGCCGAATGTTTTCCCGCAGGCAATTCCGATTCAACTAATTTTTCAATCAAAATTGAAGTCCCAAAACGGTGAATGTCTAAAGTAGTTTGGCCGGTTTGGGGTATTAAAAAAGATATTACAGCTGAAGGTTTACTTTTAGTCTGATCTTTTTCTAAATCAGGGTACAGAATATGTATCTCTGCATTTGCAATAGGTACTCCGTTCACCGTTTTTACCTGTCCCATTGTGAAGCCTTTGAAATCACCATCTTTACACCCGCCGAAAAGTAAAATCGAAAGCAAAACAGTTGATATAATTCTCATCTAGCACTAACTAAAATATTTGAGACAGCCTTTTTAATTCCTTCAACGCCAATTCCAACTTCGTCATGCAGTTCTTCCTGAGTTCCGTGTTCTACAACGACATCAGGAATGCCAAGAATTTTTACGCTTGGGCGGTGTTCTTTTTCGATGATGTATTCTGCAACAGCGCTACCGAAACCACCCATTTTTGCGCCATCTTCTAAAGTGATGATGTGATTATATTTCTCACAAATTTCATCAATCAACTCTTCATCCAATGGTTTAGCGAACCGCATATCGTAATGACCGATATTTATACCTTCTTCAGCAAATTCATCGGCTGCAGTGATAGCATATTTACCAATAGGACCAAAGCTCAAAACAGCAATGTTTTCTCCGGCTCTGAGTTCTATTCCCTTTCCAATTTCTATATTTTCAAATCCTTCACGAACAGACATGCCAGTTGCCTTTCCTCGGGGATAACGAATCGCCCAAGATGCATCTTCAAAAGTAGATGAAGTAAACATCATATCGCGTAAATCCTGCTCATTTAGTGGGGATGAAATCACCATGTTTGGAACGGTTCTCATAAAAGCAATATCATATAAACCGTGATGTGTCGGCCCGTCAGCTCCTGCAAATCCGGCACGGTCAATACAAAATACAACCGGTAATTTTTGGATTGCTACATCATGAACTAATTGATCATATCCTCTTTGAAGAAAAGAAGAATAAATCGCACAAAATGCTTTTTTGCCTTCCGTTGCAAGACCAGCTGCAAAAGTAACAGCATGTTGTTCAGCAATTCCAACATCAAAAGCTCTTTCCGGAAAAGTATTCATCATTGGCCACAAGCTTGAACCGCTTGGCATAGCGGGAGTCATACTTACAATTCGTTCGTCTTTAGCAGCTAATTCAACCAAAGCTTCTCCAAAAACATCTTGATATTTTGGAGCGCCTGAACTTTTTGGAGCGGGGTTTAGGGCCTTACCTGTAATCTTATCAAAAGGGCTACTAGATGCATGCCATTTAGTTTGTTCTCGTTCTGCCGGGGCAAAGCCTTTTCCTTTTACAGTTACAACATGAAGCAACTTTGGCCCTTTTACGGTTTTAAGATCTTCGAGGGTTTTTCTGAGACCGTCAACATCATGCCCGTCTATTGGCCCATAATATTTAAATCCGAGAGCTCTAAATAAAGATCCAGGTGTGATTGCAGCAGTTACAGCATTTTCTAATCTGGATGCCACCTTACGCATTTTGTCACCAGCAGATTTGAAATGCCCGAGCATATCATAAATCTCGTCCCTCATTTTATTGAAGGTTTTGCTTGTAGTAATGTCAGTTAAGTATTCTTTTAAAGCCCCAACGTTAGGGTCGATAGACATGCAATTATCATTCAAAATAACTAAGATGTCACTATTCATGGCACCGGCGTTGTTCATTGCTTCAAAAGCCAATCCCGCTGTCATTGAGCCATCGCCAATTACAGCTATAACTTTTCGATCGCCTTTATCTAAATCGTTTGCAACAGCCATTCCTAATGCCGCAGAAATTGATGTGCTTGAATGACCTACGCCAAAAGTATCATATTCACTTTCTGTTCGTTTTGGAAAACCGGAGAGCCCACCGTATAAACGATTCGTATGAAATTGTTCTCTTCTGCCTGTAAGTATTTTATGACCATAAGCTTGGTGACCTACATCCCAAACAAGGCGATCTTCCGGAGTGTTGTATACATAATGAATAGCTGTTGTTAATTCTACAACACCAAGGCTGGCTCCAAAATGACCTCCATATATCGAAACCATGTGAATAATATAGTCACGAAGTTCATCGCATACATCAATCAGCTGGTTTTGGTCGAGTTTTCTAAGATCCTCAGGGCTGTTTATTGTAGCCAGTAACTCGCCAGGTTGGGGTATATTTTGTTCCATAATAGTCTTTGATTAGCTATTTATTTACTTCGTTTACTTCTTCAATACGTAATTCGGCATCATTTAGGATTTCCGAGCAAAATTTGGAAAGCTTTACACCTTCTTCATAAAAATTAACAGATTCCTCCAGGGTAATGGACTCATCTTCTAGTTTGGAAACTATTTCTTCCAATTTGTTTAAAGCTTCTTCAAAGCTTGGTCGTTCCTTCTGGTCCATTAAATATTTCTAGTGTAGCTCTTTCATGATTAATTAGTTCCGCAAAATACGGTTTTATTGTGTAAAACACATTTTCCACAATTATGGTTTAATACAATTTAGAATGAGTTTCCAAATCTGTTGTTTGTAGCTCTAACACTTGATTTGGGCTTGTTGTCAATTCCAATTAATTCTGGAAATGATACTTCCATTACTTTCAAAGATTAGCGCTTTATCTCTGGATGTGTAATAGATTTCGGATTTGGTGGAAGCCAATCTTTTAACCGCTTCAGGATGAGGGTGATTAAATCGGTTTTTTTCAGCAACTGAAACTACAGCTATTTCCGGAGTTACTTTTTCCAAGAAGAATAACTCTGAACTTGTTCTGCTCCCGTGATGCCCAACCTTTAGAAAATCCGTATCTAACAAATCACTGTAATTTTCAACAACACGTTTTTCCTGATCTTCTCCTGCATCTCCAGTAAATAAAAATTCATTCTCTCCATAAATGATATTTAGAATTACCGAGTGTTGATTAGGGTCGTTGTTAAATACGGAGCCTTCGGGACCGAGCGCTAAAATTAATAGCTCAGGATCAAGATTTAGCTTCATACCTGATCGTAATGAGATAATCGGAATCTTATTCTTCTCAGCTAACTGTATGTAATTTTGATATAATTTCGAATCATATTTATAACCAGAGTTGTAAATGGTGTCAATCGGTATGCCGTTAATCAAATCAATAATTCCACCAATATGATCGGCATGAGGATGAGATAAAAACACTGCATCCAGTTTTGTAATGTTATTCTCTTTGAAATATGGAAGAAGAACTTCTTTTCCTGAATTTGATCCGGGATTCCAGCTTCCAACATCAATCAGTATATTTTTGCCATTCGGGGTTTGAAGCAATGAGGCATCTCCCTGGCCTACATCAAATACAACAACTCTCAAGTTTTTAGGCCGAAGAAAATCTATAACTTGAGTTCCCTGTATCAGTACTAAAGCAAACAAGGAACACATCATAAGCTTCCATTTAATAGCAGGGTTTCTCCAAGAACCAATCATCAGTATAAAAAAGCTCCAGAAGAGGAAGATAAAATTGGTTGGCCGTTGAACCTGAACCCAAGCCAGAGATAGTGAAGAAGAGAATGATACGAAGTTATTCAGTTGTTCAAGAAATAAAAGAGAGGGATAATTAAGTTGAAATCCAATTAAGGGAGAAAATAAACTAACGATTAATGCTAGTAAGGAAAGCGGAACGATAATTCCTAAAAAAGGCACAAATAACGCATTTGCTATCGGGCTGATAATGGAAATTTCACCGAAATAATAAGCCTGAAGAGGGTAAAGCCCGAACTGCACAACCAGTGAAATGATAATAACCATCACCGGAGTTCCATACCATTTTATCCGAACCCAATAGGGGATTTTGCTTTGAATAACGGGAAGTACTAACAGAATAATCAGCACTGCAGAAAAAGAGAGTTGAAATCCAACTTCAAATAACTGCGTAGGATCAAAAATTAAGATAACCAAAGCTGCAATGCCCATTAAATTGATGGAATCGGAACTTTTGGAAAAAAGTTTTCCATAAGTAAGCAAAACTGCCATAACGGAAGCTCTTAAAACGGGAGCAGAGAAGCCTGTAAGTCCTGCATAAAAAACCAAAATTAGAATAAGGAAAACCAAACCGATTTTGGTTCCATGCTTTCTTGTCCAGAAAAAAGGAATAATTAACCAAAATGGGGCAATCACTAATCCTACATGTAAGCCCGAAACAGCCATAATATGGGAGAGCCCTGCACGAGCAAAAGCTTGTCTTGTATCTCCCTCAAGTTCGTTTTTATAACCAAGTAAAAGTGCTTTAGCAATGGGAGAGGTAATATCATTGAAATTTTTATCAACTAAATTCAATGCTGTTTTTCTAATGGATATCCAATCAAATAGTTCGTCAGAAGTTGAGATTGAGAGGACTGAATCTGCCCGGATTTGCGAATGAATACTTCTTTTTGCAAGAAATTTTTTATAGTCAAAGGTAGCTGGATTTCTAGGCTCAGAAATTGGAATGATAGTCCCTTTAATCTCAATCTCGTCACCTAGTTCCACGGTTTGATTAACATCCCACAAAACTCTGCTAATAAATTTAGCGGAATATTTACTTGAGTTCATTTGAACTTGACTAGCTTTGATGTCTATCCTATACTTACCTGATCGGTTTTTAGATTTTGAAACCACTCGTCCTTTAATGTGAATTTCATCCCACTCAGATACAGAAATATATTGTTCAACTAGTGAGACGGGTTGATTTATACGGAGGGTGTATAGAGAAAACCCAGAGAATAAAACCACCAAAAGAAAAATCACGGTGGATATTCTGGTTTGTAATAGTGAGATTCTCTGGAGTGAAATATTTTCAGATATCAGGTATGTAATAAAAAAGAAGCAGAGTATTACGATCGAAAAAGAGGGGGTAAGAGGCATTGATTTGGCTAAAAAAATACCGATACCGAATAGTAATGCTACTCTAACAGCAGGATACTGCTCGAATGGAAACTTATATGCAGATCTTTTTTTCACACATGGTAAGACAAGTTCAAAGCTAATTCCTTACAGAATATTTAGTAAATATTGAACTTAAGCGCAATTAAAAAGAAAAAGGTGTTAAATAGCGAAACTTGTTCCGCAACCGCAATCTTCAACTGAATTCGGGTTATCAAAAGTAAAACCACGAGCATCTAACCCGTCAGGATAATCAATTTCTATTCCTTCCAAGTACATGAGGTGTTTTGGGGCTACTATAACTTCCACACCGAAATTTTCGAATACATGATCTTCATCAGTACGATAATCTAAGCCTAGTTTATAGCTTAATCCTGAGCAACCTCCACCTTCTACCGCAACCCTGAGAAAGAGATTTTCATCGAGTTTTTCTTTTTCGATGATTGTTTTAACTTGCTTTGAAGCTCTTTGAGTCAATGTTACGGGCTCTCCGGTTAATTCAGTTTTTTCCTCTTGTTTTGATGTAGCCTCTTCTTCATCTACATCAATGAGTGAGGAAATGATATCGTCTAAATTGTCGTCTTGATTTGTCATTATTCTCCTTATTTAGAATAAGTCAAAATTACGAATTTTTATGTGAAAATGTATAATGAACTATGCCTTTTTGTTCAAACATGTCAAGAACTCCGGCACTTGCCATATCAACAAGAATACGCTCCGCACGATAAGTTGTGATATTTGAAATGATTGAAAACCGTTCAATAGTAATTTCACCGTATTCATTTAAAAACCGAAATAGTTGTTGTTCTCTTTCTCCGTATTCGAATGTTACACCTTCAGTAGATGTTTTATTTTTCAGCACCTCTACTCGGTCGTCAGTAGCTACGATATTTTCATCATGCTGACGGATATAAACCGTTCGTTTTTTGATTCCTTTTACGGCGATTGGTTTTTTATCTGATTCTGAAATTTCAACAATCAACACATCTTTTTTTCCAACATGTACCATTTCTATGTTGATATCAATGGCAGGAACACACACATCAGTGGCAGCTTGTTTTAGCCAAAACTCTTCTTCGTAATAGCTCTCAATACCAGCGATATCACCGTTATCATCTACGCCAACCAGAATTCTTCCGCCTTTTGTATTGGCAAATGCAACCATTTCTTTTGCAATTTTTTCCGGGGATGCTACTTTGTGTTTAAATTCAAGAAAAGAACTTTCCCCAGTAGCGATAAGATTTTTCAAATCCCGTACGCTCATAGTTGACACATTTACGGAATCCGTATTCTGCAAATAAAGTTCGTACTCGTCTTTCATAACAGTAAGAAAGTCGCCTGATTTTTAGACTGATATTTCTGCTAAATAGAGATCTCGTCTTTAGGATCTCTCGTCATCAACGTATTTAATGCGTCTTTAGGGTCTTCGTTTTCAAATAAAACCCGATAAACCGCAGAAGTTATAGGCATATCAACATTATTTCTCTTTGCCCAATCATACACAGATTTGGTTGTTTTAATTCCTTCTGCAATCATATTCATGCTGTCAATAATCTCATCCAGTTTTTTGCCGATACCAATTTGAGAGCCAACGTATCTATTCCGGCTGTGCTTGGATGTACAAGTAACAATCAGGTCTCCCATTCCGGTCAATCCTGAAAAAGTTTCTGCGTAAGCTCCCATCATCACGCCCATTCTTTTCATTTCATGAAGACCGCGAGTGATCAGCGCAGCTTTTGCGTTATCTCCAAGCTCTGCGCTGTCAACAATTCCGGCAGCAATTGCCATAATATTTTTAACTGATCCGCCAATCTCAACTCCGATGATGTCATTATTCAGATACACGCGAAACATCGGCGTTAAAAAAGTATCCTGAATTAAACGTGCTGTTCTTGTAGAATAAGAAGCAGCAACAACGGTGGTTGGTTTAAGGTGGGAAACTTCTTCGGCATGACTTGGTCCGTATAAAACTCCGATATTATCTTCAAGAGTTACGCCTTCCATCACTTCAACCAAAACCTGAGACATCGTTTTAAAGGTGTCATTTTCGATTCCTTTAGAGACGGTAACCAGAATTTCGTGACCATCTAAACAGGGCTTAATTTTGGCAGCAACTTGACGTAAGGTGTGTGACGGCGTAGCGAAAAGAATGATGTCTTGATCTTGTAAACATCGTTCCAGATCATCATAAGCTTTGATAGAGGTTGGCAACCTGATATCAGATAAATAAGAAGGGTTTCTGTGATCATTATTAATACTACTCACAACTTCTTTTTCGCGAGCCCAGATCTGAACATTATTTCCGGCTGTATCAAGAACCGTCGCTAAGGCTGTTCCAAAACTTCCGGCACCAATAATGGTTACGTTTCTCATTGTTCTACCTTTTCCTCTATTGGCTCAATTTCAACATCGGGATCGTCAGGTTCATTTTTCTTGGAAGACGAACCAACTTTGCTTTCTGTTCCCGCAAGTAGTCGTTTAATATTAGATTTATGTTTCACAATAATTCCTGTTGCAACGAATGCTCCAAAAATAACCATACTTCCATCAACTAACTTTTCAAGACCATAAACATACTTCATCACTATTAAACTAACAGGGTAGAAGAAAGAACCCAAGATGGAAGCTAAGGAAACATATCTGGTTAATAATATTGTTGTCACAAAAATGATGGAAGAAATGCCAATAGAAATCGGTTCGATCCCAAAGAGCATTCCACAAGCAGTAGCAGCTCCTTTTCCACCTTTGAATTTTGCAAATATTGGAAACATGTGTCCAATTACAGCGAAAAGACCACAACTGATTTTTAAGAAAGCATCCACTTCCCAATTTGGAGGAGAGAGTGGGCCGGCAAACATATTCCAGGCAAGAGCGCTAATCCAGAAAGAGGCTACAAAGCCTTTCATAAAGTCCATGGTAAAAACGGTAACTCCGGAAGGCCAACCTAAAACGCGAAAAGTATTTGTGGTTCCTGCATTTCCGCTACCGTGTTCACGCACATCAATACCCTTAAAGAGCTTTCCCACCCAAATTGCGGATGGAATAGATCCTAATACAAAGCTAATTCCTAAAACAGTAAGTGTTGCTAGCATGAATTTTTAATTTACCCCAAGATACCATCTGAAGTATAAGAAAAAAATTAAACGTGTCTTTCTGCGTGATAAGAAGATCTTACCAGAGGTCCACTTTCTACGTGACCAATACCAAGTTTCTCGCCAATTTCTTTGTATTCCGCAAATTGATCAGGATGAACCCAGTTTGTGACAGGGTGATGCATTTTGGTTGGTTGCATATATTGCCCTATTGTTAACACATCTACTTTGTGATCAACACAATCTTGCATTAGCTCGATTACTTCTTCACGTGTTTCACCTAAGCCAACCATAATTCCGGTTTTTGATCTAATTCCCGCTTCTTTAACTCTTAGCAGTAATTCAAGAGATCGTTCATATTTCGCTTGAGGGCGAACACGGCGATATTTTCTTGGTACGGTTTCCAGATTGTGGCTGAGAACATCCGGTGGAGTGTCAATTACCGTTTGCAGTGCATCCCAAACCCCGCGAAAATCAGGAATTAAAGATTCGATAGTAACGCCAGGTATTGCTTCCCGAAGCGCAGTGTGTGTTGCTGCAAAAATCGGTGCCCCACCATCTTTTCTGTCATCTCTGTTGATGGAAGTAAGAACTACGTGCTTCAATTTCATTTTAGCAGCAGCATCAGCAACGCGAACCGGTTCATCCCAATCCAGTTCTGCCGGTGGGCGACCGGTTTTGATCGCACAAAAAGCACAAGAGCGTGTACACACATCGCCAAGCAACATAAACGTTGCAGTTCCGGCGCCCCAGCACTCTCCCATATTCGGGCAACGAGCTTCAGAACAAACGGTGTTCAACTTATTTTCATTAATTGTATCCAGAACCTCTTTAAACTTCCCTCCTGATGGAAGTTTAACTCTCAACCATTCAGGTCTGCGTTTTGTGGATTTTTTTTCTACTACGTCTAGTTCTTTGATCATTTCTATTCTCTAAAATTTTTGAGTCATCCTGAGGATACTTCCGAAGGATCTGCAAAATAAACTCAATGCTAAAAATCATTGTGAAGATTCTTCGCTTTCGCTCAGAATGACCTTAACAAAGTTACAAAAAATTATTCTCTAGTTCTGTTTGTGTACCGCTTGGTTTTATGTTTACTTCGAAAATATCTTCGAAGTGTTTTATGATCCTTTTTTTTACTTCAGAAAGATCAATTTCTCTCCCTAATAACTGTTGAAGACTGGTTACTGCCTTTCCTTCAATTCCGCATGGTACGATGTTATTGAAGTACTGAAGGTTCGTATTTACGTTTAGGGCAAAACCGTGCATGGTTACCCAACGAGAACAGCGGATTCCCATTGCGCATATTTTTTGGTCGCCAATCCAAACACCGGTCAATCCATCAGTTCTGGTAGCTTCGAATCCATAATCAGCGCAAACTTTAATGATAACTTCTTCGAGGTAGCGAAGATATTTGTGGATATCGGTGAAATGGTGATCGAGATCCAAGATCGGATACCCAACAATTTGTCCGGGACCATGATACGTGATATCTCCACCACGGTTTGTTTTGATGAACTCGGCTTCTAACTCCTGAAGTTCGAACAAAGATCGAAGCAAGTGTTCCTCATCGCCACTTTTACCGAGCGTATATACATGCGGATGTTCTACAAAAATAAGCACATCGTTTTTTCTTTCACCTTCAAACTCCCCGAGCCGATCCAGTTTTTTCTCATCAATAATTCGTTGCTGAACCTTGTGCTGCAAATCCCACGTTGGTTGGTAGGATTTTAACCCGAGATCGTAAAATTCGATGTTTTTTTTCATTTTTTTATTTGTCATTCCTGAGGGGACAGGAATCTGGATTTTTACTCAACTATCTGCTTTTAACAAATCCAGATCTCGGGCATGCGCTGCGAGATGACTGTTTATTTAGTATGAAAGACAAAAATGGCTCCACTTGGGAGCCATTAAATCAGCGAAAATCAAAGAAATCACTGCAATGAGTGATTCTATTTTTTAACCGGAGTTCCTAAGTGAACACCTTCGTTATACGCTTCAGCCACAGCTTCCATTACCGCTTCTGATAATGTTGGATGCGGATGAACAGCGTTGATGATCTCATGTCCGGTAGTTTCAAGATCACGAGCTACAACAGCTTCAGCAACCATTTCAGTAACACCAAATCCGATCATGTGAAGACCTAACCACTCGCCGTATTTAGCATCAAATACAACTTTAACGAAACCTTCTTCATGTCCAAGTGCGGTAGCTTTACCACTTGCTGATAATGGGAATTTCCCGATTTTTACATCGTAACCTTCTTCTTTGGCAGCTTCTTCGGTCAAACCAACAGAAGCAACTTGAGGCTCACAATATGTACAACCAGGAATATTTCCATAATTGATTGGCTTAGGATTTTTACCGGCTAATTGCTCAGCAAGAACGGTAGCTTCATGCGAAGCTTTGTGAGCTAACCAAGGTGCTCCAATAATATCACCGATAGCATAAATGCCATCAACACCTGTTGAGTAATTTGATTTATCAACTACGATAGCACCTTTTTCAACTTTTACGCCAATATCTTCAAGGCCAAGACCTTCAACGTTTCCTGTTACACCAACCGCAGAAAGAACAACATCAGCTTCAATTACTTCTTCGCCTTTCTTGGTTTTAACAGTTACTTTAACGCCCGAACCTTTTTTCTCAACTTTTTCTACCGTGCTTTCCAGCATGAGGTTCATCCCTTTTTTCTTGTAGATCTTGCCGAGTTCTTTTCCAACGTCTTTATCTTCAACAGGAACTAATGTCTTTTGAAGTTCAACGATAGTTACTTCCGTTCCTAAAGTGTGGTAGAAATAAGCGAACTCAACACCGATTGCGCCGGCGCCGATGATAACCATTTTCTTTGGTTGCTTTTCCATAGTCATCGCTTTTTCAGAATCGATAATCATTTCGCCGTCGATTTCCAGATTTGGTAGTTGACGAGGACGAGCACCTGTTGCAATTATAAAATGCTTGGCTTTGATGCTCTCTGTTTCATTTCCTTTGTTGTCGTTTACGGCGAGCTCAGTTTTAGATTTGAATACACCCGTTCCCATGAAAACATCAATTTTGTTTGCTTTCATTAAGAACTGAACGCCTTTGCTCATTTTGTTTGCAACGCCGCGGCTTCTTTTTACCATCCCGCCAAAATCAGCTTTTACATCTTTAACAGAAATTCCATAATCATCAGCGTGTTGAATGGATTCCATAACTTCAGCCGATCGAAGAAGTGCTTTAGTTGGAATACATCCGATATTTAAACAAACACCACCCAGGTGTCTTTTTTCTACAATTGCGGTTTTAAACCCAAGTTGTGATGCACGGATTGCAGCTACATATCCGCCGGGGCCTGACCCGATTACACATACATCAAATTCTTTTGCCATGATTTCCTTTCATTAAATTTTTTTGGTGTTCCAAATAGTTTTGCCACGAAAGCACTAAAGCACAAAATTTGTTAGTGTTTTTGTGTTTTAGTGGCAAATTTCTAAATACCACAATTTAAAAACTTGCCAAGACTACAAAGATAAGAGATTTTGTATTGAAGTTCGAGTTTCAGGAAGTCTTAGTTTAATTATGATACAACCTTTCACAAAACACTATTTCTACTTCTATTCAGTTTTATTATACTCAAGGAATCATTTTACAGATTAATACGGTGCAATAATTATGAAAAAATCAGGCTTAAAAAAGGGTATATGTATACTCTTATTTGTGATAGGATGCAGTGCAATAACGAAAGCGGCTAACAATCCCGATGAAGAATACCAGAAAAAATTGATAGAGCATTTCGAGAAAAAAGGAGTAGATATCAAACCTTATTTCGAAGATTCACGTTTTAAACTGATAAACGGCATAACAAAAAAATTTACACGCTCCGCAGAAGTAAAGATAGACAGTTTTGAGAAATACCAGGAAGTGTTAGGCTATGAAAATAAGAAGAATAAAATCGCTTCTTTTTACGAAACCCATAAAAAAGATCTGGCTAAAGCAGAAAAAGAATATGGAATTCCGAAAGAGGTGATTATTGGAATACTGGGGGTTGAATCAGAGTTTGGTAAATACGAAGGAAAATACAATCCCTTCAACGCTTATGTTTCCATGATTGCAGAAGGGCATAGGTCAAAATTTGCTCTCGCTCAGTTAGAAGAATTGATTGAATGGGCAGAAAAAAGAGAAGTAGATATTTTAGAACTGAGATCAAGCTATGCGGGGGCAATGTCTTACGCACAATTTATTCCTTGGTCATTAAATCGATGGTTTGTGGGTGACGATTTATACAATATGAGTAATAATATTTATTCAGTAGCTAAATATCTAGCTCACTTCAAGGAAATAACCGGTAATGTTGAAGATGCAATTCTCAGATATAATAATAGCTCGTTGTATCAGCAAGCTGTGCTTGGATTGGCTGAAGACGCTAAAGCTTTAACTAAAGGTTGAGCTAGAACTCTTAGTCAAGCTCCTTCGTCATGAACCACCATTTTGGTTCGCCGTACTCAAATCCTTCTCTTTCGTAGAGATTCTGTGCGGGATTATCTTCCCGAACTTCGAGGGTAATTTTTGAACAACCCATTTTTTCTGCTTCTTCGTGAACGGCATCTAAGAGTTTAGTTCCAACTCCCATTCCACGAGCATCAGGATGTACAGCAACATCATGAATCTTGAAAGTTTTGCTTGCTGTAAATGTTGAATAGCCGATAAAACAAGTTACAATCCCAAGCACCTTTTCCTCATGATATGCCATATAGGTCATCGTAGTGGGGATTTTTTTCATCTCTGCGATCATATCAACTCTTACTTCTTCGCTGAGTGCTTCATCCTGTCCCATGGGATCCTTCGCAAACAAATCTACGATATTTACAATATCAGCAGCGTGTTTAGGATTGTCCAGATCGGCTTTTATAATTTTTACTTGTTCGGAAACCTTCGTTTCAGTAATCAATTTTTAAATAGATGCATTAATTTTACAATGAATCTAAAACTATGGACTTTTTAGGGACTTTTAAAGTTGAAATGAAGATCTTTACAAAATGGTTATATCATTAATATTGTGGAACAATCTGCTCTTAAAAATATATAAAATGGTATGCAAAAATATAAAGTAATATTCGGGCTTCTGGTACTGGTTTCAATCCTATTTACAGCATGTGGTGGTAAAAACGGAAATGATGGAAGTACTAACGGAGGAAACATATTTTCAAATACTGAGGATGTAGGTGAATCAGCCAACGAGTTTTTATCAGATGGAAATTTTAACACACTAGCAATAGAAGTTGATTATGTTGAGGGATTTCAACCAACACAATCAGCGTTGAATAATTTGAGGTCTTTTCTTCAAGCACGATTGAACAAACCTGGTGGTATTTCTATAACATTGGATGATGAAATTCCTTCTCCGGGGATGTCGCCATACACTGCTCAGGAAGCTTTTGATTTAGAAAAAGAGCATAGAAATACTTTCACTGAAGGAAATACTATTTCTGCTTATTTTTTAATATTGGATGGAGAATTTGAACAAGAAAATGTATTGGGGTTTGCCTATTTCAATACATCAATGGCTTTGCTAGGAGGTACGATTGAAGATAATTCAGGAGGTTTCAATCAGCCAAGTAGAGAAACAGTAGAAACAGCCGTGCTTCAACACGAATTTGGGCACATTCTTGGTTTAGTGAATAATGGAACTCCTGCTGTTCAAGATCATGTCGATGAAGAAAACGAAGCCCATTGTGATGTGGAAAGTTGTCTTATGTATTTTGCAGTAAGAACTTCCGGTTTTATGACTAATTTAATGGGAGGAAATGTTCCTGAACTTGATGCTCAATGTATTCAAGACTTACAAGCCAATGGTGGAAAATAGTAGAATAAGAAATAGATTAATTACGAATTAGGAATATTGTTTTTACCAATTATTCCTAATTCACATATTTTACTATTCTAAATTAATCAGCCTTGCTTGAACTTGAATAAATGTTGAGAACCAACTTTGTCTTCAGCTTGATTAAGCGCATACATCGACTCAAAAAGAACAATAGGATTCTCTTCCATGTCTTTAGTTACATGTGTTGAATAACTCGCTTCCAGTTTTTTAATAACATCAGGCTCATTATTTGGTAACCATCTTGCACAGTAATAAGAAACTGGGGTTTTTACCAGTTCAACACTGTATTCTTCCAGCATTCTATGTTCCACAACTTCAAACTGAAGAACCCCTACAGTTCCAAGTAAGAGTTCGTTGCCAACTCCGTTCGGAACTTCAAATACATGAACAACACCCTCTTCAGAAAGTTGTTGTAGTCCTTCACGAAGTTGTTTTCTTTTAAAGGGATCTTTAGTAGCTACTTTTTGGAAATGTTCCGGAGTAAACAGTGGAATCACATCAAAACGAACATCATTTTTTTCATAGATAGTTGTTCCAATTCTAAAATCTCCGGGATTAAAAATAGAAACAATATCTCCTGGATACGCCTCTTCCATCAACTGGCGTTCATCTCCCATCAAAGTATGAGGAGTAGCCAGTTTAATTTTCTTTCCAGTATGAGAAATTACCACATTTTGTCCTCGTTTGAACTTCCCTGAAGCCACTCTAATAAAAGCGGCGCAATCTCTGTGACCCGGATTCATGTTTGCCTGCATTTTAAAAATAAATCCAGAAAAAGCATCGTCAATTGAGCGTTCGCCGCCAGCAGAATGTTCATACATTTGTGGTGATGGTGCTAATTTGTGAAAATAATTTAGAAAAACGTCAAGCCCGAAATTGTTTAACGCAGAGCCAAAAAACACAGGTGTAACTTTACCAGTGCTATATAACTCTTTATCCATATTTGGGTACATGTCTTCAATCAGCATAACCTCTTCAAGGAAAGCTTCTTTTTCAGCATCCGAGAGATTACTTTGTTCTAGTGCGTCATCTACAGACATGGTTTCTGTAAGAGCCTTCTTCGTACCGTGATCAGCTTTTTGATAGACGTGAACATTGCCGCCAATTACATCATAAATTCCCTGAAATTTTTGTCCGTAGCCTAAAGGCCAACTTGCTGGAACAGCTTCAATTCCGAGTTTAGATTCAACGTTGCTGAGCACTTCTAGAGGATCCATACCGGGGCGGTCACATTTGTTCACAAAAGTAATTACCGGAACTTCACGAAGCTTACAAACCTCAAATAATTTTTCTGTTTGCTCCTCAACTCCTTTGGCAACATCTATGACCATCAAGCCACAATCTGCTGCAACAAGAGTCCTGAGTGTATCTTCAGAAAAGTCTTTGTGTCCGGGTGTATCCAGAAGGTTATATTTAATATTGTCTTTTTCGAAACGCATAACGGAAGAAGTAACTGAAATACCACGTTCTTTTTCAATTGCCATCCAATCTGATGCAGCATGATGAGATGCTTTTCGAGCACGTACAGATCCCGCTTCATGGATTGCACCTCCATAGAGCAACAGTTTTTCTGTAAGCGTGGTTTTTCCCGCATCCGGGTGAGAAATAATTGCGAATGTGCGTCTTCTCTTCGCTTCTTTCGAAATAGGAGAATCGGCAGTTGCCGTTGTGGACATGAATTAGACTTTTACTTTGATTTTTTTAAAAATACGGTTTACTACACTTTTTTACCTATTCTAATGTTGATTGATTATGGTATAACAAACACAATGAATTATGAGAATACTATTTAATACAATTTTAAGTCTATTTATGCTTGCCGGTTCAGTAAGTGCACAAGTTATTGATGATAGTTCAATTCAGGATGCCCAAAAAAGTGGATATACTTTTGTTGAAGGAATGTTTGTAGCGTATTTAGCAGATACAGTTTTTCCTGGTTTTATTCGACAACAATTTAGAAATCTCGAGCTTGCTGTTTTGGATGAATACATCAAACCTATGGTTATTTCGATTGTAAACTCACCCTCCAAAGAGAGCGTGGACAAGTTAAGGAATCATCCTAAAGTAAGAGCTTTTTTTAGGGCAGTACCTAGAGCTGAAAACACTGAAATGGAAATGTATTTAAACGATTCAGGTTTTTCAGAAGATCAAAAAATGCAGATAAGGAATAAGGTTGATCAAGCAGAGATGTATTTTATTGAGCTGGATTATTCCGTAAATAAGAATGCTCTGAAAACATTAATGAGCCAATTTAGAGATGTTGCATATAAAATTATGAGCGCTCAGCCAAGATCGGTTACACTTAAGGCAGAGCCAGGAAATGAACCTTTATTAATGGATAAAGTAAATAATTTGCCTTTCGTGAAAAGTACGGCAATGATTGGGACAATTGAGTAGCAACTTTTTTTACTAAGAGTTTATTTGCGATCTTCAATCCTATATACAAACTTTAGCCCGCTCCAGTCTTCATCAACTGCGCAAACTTTCACATCAACTAATCCAATATGTAGTCCCAATTTACGAACTTCGCTTTCAAGGAATGTGGCGTTGTATTTTTTTGAAGTTTTTTTGATCCAGGAAACCCAGATTAATCCATTTTTATTGAGCTTATCTTTTAAAGGAGGGAAAAGATTGTGGAGTTCTTCTTCCGTTTTACAGAATACATGAATGAAGTCAATCGGATCGTTAAAATCCTGATCAACTAACAGTGCACCCTCCGGAAATTCTCCCAACATTTCCTGATAATGATCCGGTTGATTAATAAGAAGAACTTTGAAATCAGCCTTGATGCCAAGCTTTTTAAGTAGAGGTGTGTCTGAATAACCTGCCATATTAGAAAATTAGTTACAGAAATATAGAATAGAAAAAAACTAACAAACAATACGCAATGAAATGATGTGGGGTTTAGCTCTGTTGTTAGGGTAAATAATCGAAAATAATAAAATCTATGTTATGTCTAATAACGAGACACCCATAAATAGTACAAACTTAATTGAGACAGAACTGGAGTATTTTAAACAACGACTTATTAAGGAGCGGAAGGATGGAAAGGAAAAGATTGAGGAACTTGAAAAATCCATTAAAGAGTTGGAATCAAATATGAATGACACTGTGTCCTCATCGGCACACCATCAGGGAAATATTGGCTCCGTTGAAGAGCAAAGAGAAACTAAATATACGTTGATCGAGAAACAGAAGGATAAGCTAGAAAAGATAAAGGTTGCTCTTGACCGCATTGAAACCGGAAATTATGGGGTTTGTATAGTTACAGGAGATCCAATCCAAAAAGAAAGATTAGAAGCAATGCCATATGCCGTTCACAGTATTGATGCAATGAAAGGAAATCTGGGGATGGAGTCTGAAAAAAGCTTACAAGTAAAAGATGTAAAGAATTAATTGTTTTGGATTACATTGTTTTATCCAATAGATAGATCAATTTGTCTACCTGTGCAGGAATATCTTTCTTAAATTCAAATCCGGTGACTTCTGAAATATCCAGTATTGATCTTCCGGAAAAGTTATGAATCACCGTGTTTTTTGAATCTTTACTTGCTAATAAATCTAATGAACAAGAGAGAAGCGCCTTATTTTTACCTTTACTGTTTAACACAGCGCTTAATTTTGTTGATCCAAATGGTGTTGCTGTGAATGAAATAGCAACATTCTTTGAATCATCCCCTTCAAAAATCCGATAATAGTTTTGCATATATAATTCATTCGGAGTTCCTTCAAACTTAAAATAATTTGGGGGGCTTGTTTTATCCCCAAATAGAAGCTGGCAATTATGATTAATCCATTCTCTGGTATCAGGGTGAGATTTATTGCCGGAAAAGCCTCTTTTACACCAATATTCAAAATTAGATTTCACACTTGATGACGCTTGAAATATTTGAGGAATTTCGGTGAGTAAATTGATTGTTTTATTTTTTGAATCGAACCAAAAATCTTCCACTCCGTTCGAAATCAGCAAATAGGGAGCACCGATCTTTTGATTATATCTTGCAATCTGGATCGAAGCTTTTTCATCAAGCTTAATTTCAGGTGCTTTGCATTCAATCAATAACATAGGTTGAAAGTCTTTACCGAAACAGATTAAATCTGTTCTGGAAGCGGATTTATCGCGAGGTAAATTGACCGGGGATTCGAACGAAATCCTTGAAGTTGAAAAGTCAGCCTCTTTAATTAGGTATTCAACAATCTGAAGCCGAACCCTTTCCTCAGGACGATCAATGAATGCTTTTTTCAGAACAGGGTTCCAAAGTAGTTTGGCTCTATTTCTAAATACATACTGAGGAAAATGATTTCTGGCTATGCTTTGCACAATAATTTTTTGAGTAAAGTAGAAAATAAGAGTTAGAAGTCTTATGCCAAACAAATCTATTAACTTCTTAGATAAAACATATCAGCTGAAACTGAATATAACGTAAATCACCTGTATCTTTAGGGATGGTTGATGTGGAAAAAATCAAATTCGAAAAATTTGAACCCGTTTGGTGGGCACCTGAGGTTCATACACAAACGGTAATCGCTTCATTTTCTGATACAAAAAATCCTGACTCTGAGCGAATAGAGATTACTACACCAGATGATGATTTTTTGGAGCTGGAAGTTGTAGATCTCAAAAACGAAAAACCAGTTGTTGCCCTATTTCATGGGCTGGAGGGTTCGTCGCAAAGGCATTATATCCAAAATCTGATGAGTGATTTACGAGATGGAGGCTTTTCTTCAGTAGCACTAAATTTTAGAGGGTGTGGAAAGAGACTAAATCGTCAGCGGAGAATGTATCATTCCGGAGAAACCGAAGATTATAAAACGCTTTTCAAGTGGATGAAAAATTATTTCAGAAATCGCGAGATATTTGCCGTTGGGTTTTCTTTAGGAGGAAATGCATTGGTAAAATCATTGGGTGAGCTCAAAGAAAATCATCCGGCTAGTAAAGCTGTTGCAGTTTCTCCGCCTTACGATTTAAAGGGCGGCTCCTTAAGAATGGATAAAGGCTTTAATAAAGTATATCAAAAAAGATTTTTGGATACACTTGCAGAAAAAACAGAGTTAAAACGAAAGCAATTTTCTGACTTTCCGAAGTTTACAGGTAGTTCTGTGTATGATTTTGATGACCAAGTAACTGCTCCTGTTCATGGGTTTGATGGAGCTGATGATTATTATGAGCAATGTTCTTCAAAACATTTTTATAAACATGTTCAAAAGCCATTATTGGTGATTCATTCCAAAGCAGATTCATTGTGTCCGCTGGAATTTGCTCCATTTCAAGATTTAGAATCTAATAAAAATATCAGAACGCTATTTACTGAATCTGGTGGGCATGTTGGCTTCATCAGCAAAAAAAGAGGATGGCTAAACAGAACAATTATCAAATGGCTAAGTCATTAAAACGATTTGTATCTTAGAGCTGTTACATCACTTCATAATTAACAAAAGAAATTCATGGTAATTATTATAGGAGCCGGCCCAATTGGTTTGGCAACAGGTATTGAACTAAAGAGAAAGAATATTCCATTTAAAATTATAGAGAAGGGATGCTTGGTGAATTCACTATTCAATTATCCAACTAACATGACGTTCTTTTCAACTTCGGATCGGCTGGAAATTGGTGATGTTCCTTTTATTTCTCACGGCTCTAAACCAACTCGCAGTGAGGCACTAGAATATTATCGTAGAGTTGCAGAAAGTTTCGAATTACCAATCAATTTATACGAGTCTGTAGAAACGCTTGAGGGTGAAGATGGTAATTTCACTGTTACTACGGATAAAGATGTGTACAAAGCTGAAAAAGTTGTAGTAGCAACCGGATTTTATGGAAGTGCAAATATGATGGGAGTTCCGGGTGAAGAGCTCAATAAGGTGAAGCATTATTATGATGAACCGCATCCATATGCGTGGCAGAAAGTACTGGTAATAGGCGGAGGAAATTCAGCTGTTGATGCAGCGCTGGAATGCTATCGAGCGGGAGCAGACGTATCAGTTGCTGTGAAATATGATACGATTAAACCATCGGTAAAATATTGGGTAAAGCCGGATATTGAAAACCGAATCAAGAAGGATGAAATAAAAGGGTACTTCAATACTCAGGTAAAAGAAATCAGAGAGAAAGAAGTTGTTCTTGAAACACAAAACGGAGAGGTAACTATCGAAAATGACTTTGTGCTGGCGATGACTGGTTATCATCCAAATTACGAGCTGATGGAGAAATTGCAAATAGAGCTTACTGACGACGAAAAATGTATGCCTGTTTATAAAGAAGATAGTTTAGAAACTAAACGAAAAGGTGTATATGTAGCTGGCGTCGTGTGCGGAGGATTGGATACTAGTAGGCTGTTTATTGAGAATTCGAGAGTGCATGCAAACCAAATTGCAGATCACTTAGAAAGGAATTTATTGAAATAAAAAAAGGGCAAGCGATCTATATCACGCCGCTACGACCAAATTACCGCTGCTGCATTCCTGCCCTGACGGAGTTCAAAGGGAGCTGGCTGTATAGGACTTGCCCTAAAAGGGTTGCAAAGATACAGGTTTTATAGGAGAAGGTAAAAGCAAGATGTAAGATTTAAGAAATAAGATTAAAGAATTTCCTAAATCTTACATCTTGTGTCTTAAATCTATTTACTCTTCATTACAAAAACGCCATCCCATAACTCTCCGGGAGGATTCAGTTTTAATTTCTTAGAGCGATCTAAAAGCATGTTTGAAGGATTGATTTCATTCTTTTCCAACTTTAGAGATTGATTAAATAAGAGTATGGCTTTATCCCAGTTTTGTGCAAGATATTCTTCCATGCCTTGTTCATAGAGACCAATGCAATCGAATAATTGTTGAGAAGCGTCTGAGCGCAGGTCAGCAATTTCGAACATTTTAACTGGTTGAGTTCTGCCTTTAACCACAATCTTATCCAAATATCGAAAAACACAATCATTACCATAATTTTCGGCTTCAATTTTAGTAGCCTCTGTGATCATGGTATAAACTCCGAAGGCTTTTGCTCCACTTTCACAACGAGCTGCTAAGTTTACATTATCTCCCATCATTGTGTAATTAAATCTATTCTGGGATCCCATATTTCCGGTAATCATATCTCCGGTATTCATGCCCATTCGGTTTTTCATATTAGCGACAATATCAGGCCAGCCATCTTTTTTCCATTTATCACGAAGAACATTCAGCTCTTTTTGCATTAACTGAGAGGCAACACAAGCTCTTAGAGCGTGATCTTCGAAAGGAAGCGGGGCTCCAAAGAAGGCTACAATAGCATCACCAATATACTTGTCTAATGTTCCGCCTTTATCAGTCAGAATATTAGTCATTGATGTTAGGTACTCGTTAATTAAAGTAACTAATTGCGTCGGACTCATCTGCTCCGAAAAAGTAGAAAAAGATTCGATATCACTAAAGAAAGCAGTCATGTGAACCGTATCACCACCAAGTTGAGGATCTGTACCGGATTCGATCATTTGTTCCACCAATTTTGGAGAAACATAAGTTGAAAACATTTCCTGAATTCTGCGTTTTTCTCTTTCTTCAACAAAATATTGATATCCAACCGTGGCAACTTGAGATACAAAAAGTGTTAGAATTATGGCAGTTAAATTCAAAAATAAGTTTGCCGATAAAAATGTTTGGATCACTATAAACGAGTAACTCCCCATTATTAAAAACATTGAAGCGAATCCCCAAATGGCGCCATAAAATCTGTTAATCAAAACTAAAACAAGAGAAACAAAAGCCATAAGCAATAAAACAGTTTTGGCCGTTTGTCTTGTGATATAATTTTCGTCTAGAATAGTTTGTATAGCGTGTGCGTGAATTTCATATCCAGGGCGGAGCAGTTCTTCTTTTTCCCCCTGAGAGTTTACTTCAATTTTTGGAAAGGGTGTTTTGTAGAAGTCTTTAAGGGCGGGCATTGTTGCGCCTACAATAACAATTTTATCTTTAAAGACTTCTTGTTGAAGCAAGCCCATTTCAAGTTCAGGGTCATCAAAGGCATTAACAGGAAAATCAGCCTCTTTTTCCATAACAGTAGTATAGGAAGTGTCATCAATGACTTTAGCGAAATCATAAGTAGGAAAAAGCCCTTCTTCTCCGTAATAATTGATGATAAATGAATTCAGTGCATCTTTTGTAATTGAGTATTTCCCCAATTGGAAATGAGGTGAGCGGTTATCTCTTACGTCACTTAATGAATCTCTGGATAGATTTTGATATTTGATCAATGCTTCAATACCAAGCTTATAAAAAGTGGAGTCTATAATTTCAGGTTTGGTACCAAAAGAATAAGACCGAACAGCTCCATCTGTGTTGGGGGTTACATCTACCAAGCCAACAGGATTCGGATTTTTTTGTAGCAGAATTTTTTGTGGAAATAGTGTTGTTTGCTGAGAACCGAATTCAACACTTTCATTTAAAAAATCGCCTGCAAGAATTACGTTTCCATATTTTTCGAGAGTATTTGCGAAAAGAGTATCATTACGCGAATCGTACTGATCGGGCTGATCAAAGATTACATCAAACAAAATAACTTTAGCTCCGGCTTTATTCAGGTTCTCAACCAATTTCGCGTGTACGCTGGTTGGCCATGGATATTTTTGAGGTATTTCTTCATCCGCTTCGTCACTTATCGGAACGAGCACAATTGGCGAATTATCAACAGAAAGAGGACCTCTAATTTCAAAAAGAAGATCCCGAAAATCTAGCTCTACGGATCTAAAAGTAGGAATATTAGATAAAAAACTAGCTGTAAGAAATGCTACTCCAGCTATTAATAGGTATATCCAAAGAGGTTTTTTCCGACTTGTTTTTGTTGGCATCAGTTAAAAGTTAAACAAATAGCGTAAAGTCACAATACTATCGTTTGAATTTCCGGCTCCTGATACATTAGTAAAGTTGGCGTCAAAAACAAAAGAATGATAATCATTTAGATCATATCGGGCACCAGCTTGTATTACGAACGTATTAAAGTCAGAGGTATTTACTGATTGGTCTAAAACGAAATAATCGTTTTCTTGATCATCGTCATTTGCAACTATATCCGCTACTTTTAAAGCTCGGGTTTTAGATGTGTTATTAGTAATTGCCAAACGCCCGTTTAGGTTTAGCTTTCCATCAAGTATAAAGTAGCTGGCTCCGGTATATAATCCGAAAATATCAATATTAGTTTGCCCGCTGCCCGTTTCTGTGTTGTTAAAAGTAAGTCCAAGTTGAGTTCTAAGCCGAACTTCGTTAAAGCGACTTGTGATGTTAAACGAAACAGCAGAACTTTTTACATCACCAAATGTAAAAACGTTGTCTTTGGTATTGAGGTTGTTGAAACTTAATGAGGCATCATGGATAATGCTTAAAAGCTGAAATTGTTGAGTAATTGATCCGCTTAAATTAAAAGTTACATTTTCTCTTGGGGTGGGCGTTAAAAGTGTATCGATGTTTCCTTGCTCGTCTACTTCAATAGCAAAATTTTGTACAGCTGAGTTTGTAAATGCATTATCTACGGATGGATTAAATCTTGCAACCCCATTTTCTCTGGTACGATATCTAAGGCCGAAACTCATTCGGGGAAGCTTATTAGAAACAGGATACCAGCTAAAGTTTGATCGAATGGTTTTTGATTCCGTTGTAGCGTCTTTATTGTTAGTTACATTGTCTTCGAGGCTCTCATAGCCAAGGGTTACATAAAGTCTGTTCTGGAACATGCGAAATCTGTCTGTAGCAGTAAAACCGGCAATATCCCTACGAACTGTTGAGTTTGCTAGTGAGCTGAAATTAGGCCCAACCCAACGATATTGAAGTTTAAAATTATTTGCGGGATAGTTGATAGAAAACTCAGAATTTGATCCGATGAGACTAGTTGGGAAAAAAGTTTCAGCTTCCGAGCTGTCAGAATCAATATTTTTAACTTTTATTGGAAGTACATTCATGTTTTCGTTGATAATGATAAACTGAGAAAGTCTTTCCAGTAAGTCGGCGTCTTTTTGTTCTATATCAAAACCGAGATCGTCAGCTCCCTGTACAGTTAATGGGCCTCCATAAATATTATTATTTAAGGCGCTTACTACAGTTTCGCTTTCTAAACGTATTCTGTTGTTTAAGAGTCCCATTTTAAGACTTGTGCCAGCAACAAAATTACCTTGGGGGCGCACGGTTCCGTTTTCTATCTGAAGCAATTCAGGGTTTTCGGAAAGTTTCTGCCGGTCTTGTAAAGTAAGATCACTGTAAAGAGATGGAGGGGCTTCTAAAAGTGAAGTAAAATCTTTAATATTAAATATGGAAGTAGTATCGTCTTCAACTTTCATTGCATGAAATCCAAGCTGAAATTTTCGTTCGTTTCCAAAAGCAATTTTTCCAGCCATTATTTTTCTAGTAAATGCTCCCTTACCTAATTCTTGATAGCCTAATGTATAAGTGGTGTCAACGGGGTTTCCTGAATTATCTGTTGTTTCGGAAATGTCAAGGCTTGAATATAGGTTTGTTATTTTTCTATTTACCTCGCCATATACGAATTGCATGTTGAAATTATCTTTTAACAGGTTGGCTTCTGTATTTAATCCATAAATTCTTCTTCCTGCGATTGTAAACCTGCTGATGTTAGGGTAAACATGTCCCGCATCAATTCTTAACCATTTACCAAGTTGTGCGGTAGCGCCAAACCTGTTTTGTGGCTGTAATCTATCTGACTCTTGAGTGGTAAAAAACCCATTTAATGAATATCTAAACAATCCATAGCTGCCAGATATATTACTTCTTGCAGTATATGCGTCGTTGCTGTTGCCCGCAATTGTTTGACTACGTGCTCCAAGTTCAATTCTTCCAATGGGTCGATTTCCATTATCATTTCCAAGCCCTGAAGGTTTTGCTTGTGAAGGATCTACCACATCAAAACTCCACTTAGTTACCTGAAATATTTCATTTTGAGTATGATATTCTAGTTTAATATCATGGGTTCCGTTTCTTAGATTTTTTGGTACATAAGAGATGAAGTAATCACTGGTATCTGCTAGCTCAGTTACATCTCTGTTATCTATGAAAAGCTTAAATTCCCCAGGTTCAACGTCATTGATGTCATAAAATAATGCAATTGCTATCACTACATCATTGGGGGTTAACGCATCTCCCTGTTCCGGAGAAAGAATTGTGTAATCGATATTCGTAATTTTTTTGATTTTATCACCCAAACCATTTTGCGAAGAGATAATATCAAGACGAACAGGATTTTCTGAGGGGGAATTTTCCGGGTAAAAGATTTGAGCTCCAGATTGTAAGTTGAGTTGAAAATAATACTCAACACTTGAAGCATTCGGATTTTCAATTTCGAAGTCAACGACAAAAGCACCGTTCCTGAATAAAATTTCTTGTTGTTGAAATCCTACGCCTTCATCGTAATTATAGAAGAGTATTGCTTCCTGAATATCACTTTGGTTTACTCCCGGAACAAAGAACTCTAAAGTATTTACTTCTCCATCAACAAGGGCAGTTGGCGCCTGATGCTGGACGGTGAACTGTGCTAGTAAATCAGCTGAAATAAAAAATGAACATGCGCATAGTAATGCAAATCTAAGTACCCTGCTTAGCATATTACTCCTTATAATCTACAAAAAATGGCTAGCGATTAATTGCCTTTTTCATAGTAATCAATGGTTATTTCCCGAATTTGTCCGTTAGCATCTTTGAATCTAAATTTGATCTGTTTCTTAATCAGGTCTTCATTTAGTTCATCATAGCCTCCGTCCAAATCATTAATCTCATCGTCAGTAAGTGTTCCCGAATCAATTCTGTTAGCATCTTCATTAACCTGAGCATACATCTTCTCAAATAAAGAAACCGTTTCACCGGATTGAAGAGCGGTAACATCAACTTGACCTTCCTTCACCCAAACATACCCGTCCGAATTTCCACCAAACTCAGTTCCTTTTACAGATGCTAAAGACCTTGAAGTAGAAACTTCAAAATCATTATTACCCTGAGGTTCAACATTCAGAAATATTTCTCCAAGGCTAAGGTCTATTCTTGTATTAGATCGTTTAGAAGATCTCTCGCTTTCGCCGCGAACAATGAGCAGGGATCGGGGTTTAACTTTAGCAATGCTTTTATCCATAAAAACTACTAGTGCATAACCTTCATCATCAGTACGTAAAGTGTCACCATCAAACAATTGTTCACCTTTGTCTTCATTGATGTCTAATCTTTTTGAGCGATTGGCGCTTTTATTTTCAACATCTACATTTGGCTTAAACCTTTTAACAATTGCGAGAGGCCTGTCGTTTTTAACGAACTCAACCTTAAGGGCTCCGACTAATACAAATACACAAAGTCCGGTTAATAAAAGAGAAAGTACTTTAATTGATTTCATATTAGTTTCCTCCACTTAAAACGATATCTCCGTTCTCGATTTTTCTCATGAGTTGATCAAGAATTATTGCCGCTTGATTTCCTGAATAAGTTACACCGTCCATTTCAAAACTTTGAACCGTGTATCCTGAACTAATTAATGCGCTAAGTCTTCCGTTACCAATAAGCCTAGTTAGAATATTTTTTGTTTCTTCAGTAATGATGATGGGAGCTTCAGAGGTTTCAGGTTCCGATAGTTTAAAACTCCAGATTTCCGATGTTCTTTCTTCTGTACTGATGCCGGACTTTATGGATGTACTTAACTGCCAGAAATAAGTTTGTCCCGGTTCAAGAGGTTGAGCGCCTGACGAAGGATATTGAAAGCTTTCGCCGGTTACTGTAACATCTAAATTCTCATATTGAAGTAAAGAGCCTCCATCAGTCGGAGGGGAAGAACTTCGGGCGCTTTGCAGCAGAGATTCCGGACTATCACTATCCGAACTTTTTACAACAATCAATCTGTATTCAATACCTTGATCACCTTCCCAACTGAACTGAGGAAATGGGTTAGTAATTTCAACATTAGCGTCTGTAATATCACCAGGCGTTCTAAGATAAAAATCAACAGATTCTGAAATAGGTACACTTCCTCCAATTTCTTCCTGTACTGAAGCTATGATCTTATCTTGCCCGTCGGTTTGGGTTTGCCTGATATTTATTTCGATCGAATAAATATCAGCAGGTAAAGTGGTTGATCCATCTAAGTTTTCAATGAAATTATCGCCTTCGGTTGTTAATCCGCCTTCAAATTTCACAGTTTCTTTGATGCCCGGCACGCCGTCTTGAGACAAAGTGTTATTGGTAATATAAACCGTTTGGCCTGCAGCTAATGAAAAAGGGTACTCTTTTCGAGTTATAACTTCTACGATTTTACCAATTTTAGAGGCGTAAACATTTACTTCTAAAAAGAGATTCTCTGCAACCGAATTTGATTGGTTTTGAATGAACCCGGATATTAGAACGGGACCTCTTCCTTCACTGTCAATACCTAAATTAGTAAGTCCGATAAATTGAGAATTTCTCAGTATATCTGAAACATCAAGCTGTAAGGTTATATCTTGGCTTTGAGCAACTGCACTTTTATTGGGAACAAACTCAAAAGTGAACAGTATTAGTAATAAAACAGATAAATTTTTCATGTTCAATCTATTCATAAACCCATCCCTTGTTTAAAGTAATTACACATAATACTAAAACTGAGATAGCTTTCCATTTTTTTTCCAAAAATGGATATCATTTTAATAAATGGAAAATGAATGATTTATTACAAAAAAAGTTTATTAAACAATGTGGAGCTACAGGGATTCGAACCCTGGACCTTCGCGCTGCCAGCGCGACGCTCTAGCCAACTGAGCTATAGCCCCAAAATTTCAGTAAGAAAATAGTTAATTTATAAACAAGATTATACATCGTTTTAAAGAACTCGAAATTTTCTTACTTTACGTAAATAACAAAAAAGATATTGCAGTATAAATCTCTTAGAACCAATAGTTGATTATAAATTTTTGGTAGGCAACATTTTAACAATAACAAAACAACAACGAAATCTAAACCGATGAAAAACTCACGACTAACATTAACACTTTGTTCCGCACTGTTTGTTTTCTCTTTCTTTACGGCATGTTCAGGTCCTGAAGAATTGCTCGCTCCTTCGGAACGTACAATTGATTATTTAAGATCTTTAGACGATGAAACACTCCGTACTTTAGACACAGACGCTGATGATCTAAACGATTATGTAGAGATGTATGAGCACGACACTGATCCTCTAGACGCTGACACTGATGGTGACGGGCTAACAGACGGAGATGAAGTTAATACTTACAATACAGATCCTTTAACTGCTGATACAGATGGCGACGGACTTAGTGATGGTGATGAAGTAAATTCTTACAATACTGATCCTAACAAAGCAGACACAGACGGTGATGGTCTGAGTGATGGAGACGAAGTAAATAAATATAACACTGATCCTAATGATGCAAATGGCGACGCTGACGGTGATGGTGTGTCTGATGTTGATGAAATTAACACACATAATACTGATCCAAATAACCCTGATTCTGATGGTGACGGATTTAGTGATGGACAAGAACTAGAAATGGGAACGAATCCTAATGATGGTTCTGATCCGGTTTACATTGATATGAATGCATTCAATACTATCAATTTTGGATTTGATCGTTCTAACTTAACTGATGCAGCGGCAGCAGATTTAGCAGAAAACGTAGAGCTTCTAAAAAATGCACCTGCATTTAATGTTCGTGTTGATGCATATACCGATCACGTTGGTGGCAATCAGTATAACTTAAGATTGAGTTTAAGACGTGCAAAGGCAGTAGTAGATTTCTACACTAACAACGGAATTTCTGCTGACAGAATTGAATCACGTGGCTTAGGTAAAGCACCGGTAGCGTGTATGGATGAAACAGAAGAAAGAGGTTGTGAAGCGAACAGAAGAGCTGAATCACATCCAAAAAGTACTCTAAAGTATTCTCCGAAAAACTGATAAATTAATTTATCAAGATTTAAGGCGAGCTTAAAAGCTCGCCTTTTTTTTGGCTTATAATTTTTATCTGTTGAAGTTCGGAAACTAAAACTTATCTAACATTACAAAGCTATTCTTTTTATGAAGTCAATGAAAAATTTTTAAAAAAAGAATGGAAGATAATGGCTGATGTTTCTCTGATAGCTCCTTATATTTGATCTATGGCAAGAAAAAAATTCCAAATACCAGATATGTATAAATCGCCCGTAATCCGAAAGGTGAAAGAAGCGACAAAGATAACCGATCCGATGAAAAAAGATCTTGAGCCGACGGTACTCGATTTTGGTGAGGTTCAATTTTTGATTCCACGTTTTTTTGGATTCTGTTACGGTGTAGAAAATGCTATAGATATTGCTTACAGGGCTGTGGAAGAAAATCCCGACAAAAATATTTATTTGTTAAGCGAGATGATTCATAATCCCACGGTTAATGAGGATTTGCTCGCAAAAGGAGTGAAGTTTTTGTTTGATACTGATGGAACAGAAAGAATACCAATCTCTTCTCTTTATCCGGATGATATTGTTATTGTACCTGCATTTGGTACAACAGTACAAATTCAAAAAGAACTTCAAGAGGTTGGAATTGACCCTTATGAATTTAATACTACCTGTCCGTTTGTGGAAAAAGTATGGAAACGCGGAAAACAACTTGGTAAAAAAGAATATAGTTTAGTGGTTCATGGAAAACATGAGCACGAAGAAACAAGAGCAACATTTTCACATAGTGCTGAACATTCTGAAGTAGTAGTTGTACTTAACCCTGAAGAAGCTAAAATACTTGCAGAGATTATGACCGGTACTCGTCCGAATTCGGATTTCGAGGAATATTTTGGGCATAAATCTACTCCTACATTTGATCCGCATAAAGATCTTCAGCGGTTTGGTGTGATTAATCAAACAACCATGCTTGCTACCGAAACGCAAGAAGTGATGGAGATTCTTAAAGAAGCGGCAATTAAACTGTATGGAGAATCAGATATTTTAGAGCATTTTGCTGATACTTCAGATACATTGTGCTATGCAACTAATGAGAATCAATCGGCGACTCTGGCTTTAGCTGAAACAGAAGCTGACCTGGCTTTAGTTGTCGGTGGATATAATTCTTCTAACACCATGCATCTGGTTGAGATTTTGGAACAAGAGTTTCCAACTTATCATGTGAGAGATGCTGCTGAAATAAAATCAGATTTGTTGATTCACCATTTCGATCAATGGAAAAAAGAGATACTTGAAACTACCGATTGGCTACCAAAGAAAGATCATCCCGTTAGAGTAGCGCTTACCTCAGGGGCGTCATGTCCTGATGTTTTAGTGGATGAGGTTATGTTGAAAGTGCTGGAATATTTTGATGATGTTAAAGAGGTGGAAGAGGTAATCAAACCTTTCGATAAAAAACTAGTTATTTAATCACTTATCTAAAACTACTGATCTACCACACTAAAATAAGCCACTGCTTTAGGCTGAAAGCTTCTAATTTTTAGCGCATATTTAGTTGCAACCAATTCAATATCAGGTGTAACAAAACCTGTGGCATCTTCCTGAATCTTACTGTAAGGAACATAAACTACATATGGTGCCTGGGTTGAAATTTCAGAAAATTGTTCTAACGGGACATCGTATTTTATTGTAATGGAGGACGGATTGTAGGTGATGTTCTGTCCCCGAGGAAGATTTCGGGTTCTGATATACACACTGACTTCATCTTCGGTAAACTCTGATACATTTGCCGTAAGTACAAGTTCATCAGTCGAAATTTCCAGCAATGGATTTGTATTAGGAATAGAAACTGAACTGGCAATATCATCTTTAACAGCTGTTAGCTTTAGAGTGTCTTGAATCACCCATTCTGTTACGGAATTCATTTGAGAAATTGCACCGGTTACCAAAATACTATCGGGAGAAATAACAGGATTACTTATAAGGCCGTAACGTGGTTCGAAGTCAAAATCCCAATTCAGTTTTAAGGGTACTTTTTTTGTGATCTTTTCTTCCAGATTTACACTAACTAAAATGGGCTCCACCTTGGAAACTTCAACTTCTTGAAAGGAATTCATTTGTTGGCGAACCTGATTGAATAAATTTACTTCGGTATCATTTACATCAATTGGGATGGAGGGTGGTTTATTGTATAAATTTATTAGGGGAAGAGCTGTGCCAGACAAGCTCACTTCAACATATTCAGGTAAGTTATCTGTAAGAGCCAAATCGGCAGGGATATTTGCAATCTCTAAAGGCATGTTTACAGTAATATTGAAAATTCCATTCAGGTTTACAGCAAACCAAAGACTTATTGCAATTACATAGGCAAAAACAAAAACTAAAACACTTTCTTTAGTGAAGAGTTTTCCTTCGTCTTCTTCTCCGGGTTTTATACCTTTTTTGACGTAAGAAAGGATACGGTCTTTTATATTTTGGATTCGGTTTTCAGGCATACATCAATATAGATTTGAACGCGGCATTATTCAACTAGCTTCGTACAATGATATCTCCCACAATTTGTGATTTTACCTTAGCATTAAGACGTTTTGCAATGTTAAAACGGTTTGCATGAATTTCATGCCTCCAAACTTGATTACTTACTTTAATTACCAGTTTTCCTGATTCGAAATGAATATCTGTTACTTGAGATGCAATCCGATCTCCGACAACTTCTTTCCAAACTGAGAGTACCATTCCTTGTCTCAGTTTTTTCTTATGCGGAAATTTCTCCAAATACTTTTGAAGGGCATCGCTTATTGGCTTCGGCGCGTCGAATCTCATGCTTGTTCTTTAATTTGACCATTATTAACAGAGAAAAACTTATTTCTGTTTCCATCAAAATCTACATATTCTTCGAAAGGTACCGGATTTGCGGAGGTTATAAAAGTTTGTCCCTCGTGAGTCTGTAATGCATTTAATAATACTTCTGTTTTTTTAGGATCCAGATCCCCAAAAACATCATCAAGCATTAGTATTGGTAAATCATCCAGTTCATCAGAATAGTAATGGAGTTGCGCTAATTTCAATGAAAGGGCAAAAAGTCTATGTTGTCCTTGAGATCCAAACCGTCGTAACTCAAAATCATCAAGATAAAAAACAACTTCATCTTTATGAGGACCAGTAAGTGTTTGCTCACGTTCAATTTCTTTATCAATGGTTTCTTCGAGTGCTTTTTCATACTGAACTTGAATATCCTGGGGATTTATTGACGGTTCGCAAAAAGTTTGATATTCTAACGCGGTAGTTAAATCCATGCCCGAGATCATAGCGTAATCCTGTTCTAAGTAACTCTTAAAATTTTCAAGTACTTTGTAACGAGTAGCTATAATTCGGGAGCCTGTTTCAACAAGCTGAATGTTCCAGGGTTCCAGATACGCTTTTAGGACAGCTATGGATCCACTGAACTCTTTCAACAACGTATTGCGCTGACGGCGCACTTTTCTATAGTCAATGAGGTCTCTTAAATAAGAAACAGAAATTTGGCTGATGAATGAATCAAGAAAAGTTCTACGTTCAATGGGCCCCTCCAAAGTTAGTTTTTTATCGTCAGGAGCAAGAACAACTACAGGAACCATTCCAATTAGATCCGAAAGACGATCTAGGGGAGAATCATTAACAAAAATTTTCTTGCCATCACCTCTTGAGTATGAACATGCGACATCAAACTCAGAACGGATTTTACCTTCAAAGTGTCCTTTAATCATGAAGTATTTCTCGTCGCTGTTTATAACATACTGATCAGTTGTGGATACAAAACTTCGAGACATACAAAGGAAATGAATAGCATCAATCAAGCTAGTTTTTCCAGCACCATTAGGTCCAGTTATCACATTTAAGTGCGGAGCCCAGTCTACTTTCGTCTTGATATGATTTCTAAAATGCAGAAGTTCCTGTGATGTAATTCTCATGCTCTAATAGTACAAATAATCAGAGCAAAAAAAGAACCTTAAGCACCACTTACCACAGTTTATTCGATCTCTTTCAAAGCGCATCATGGTCGCTTTTCAAATAAACAGTAAAGTAAGCAGTACCAAGGAAATAAAAGGATTAATCGGTATTCTTTTTTAAAGATTCAAGAAAAGAGCCTAGCTTTATATGAAGTTGAAGGCGTGATTTTTGAATAACGTCAGGTTTTTTAGATACATTAAATGCTTGTACTGGGTTCCTAGATCGAGGCCGTACAAATAAAGGCTCTTGATTAGTAATGGTTTTCTCTTTTTCTGTTTTGGTATCAATAAGTGTAAACTTCCAGTCTTTATTGAAATGAGCCAGGCCTTTAAAAGAAAGCTCAGCAATAATTTGATTATTTAAGCAGGGGTCACTAATGGGGATAATCATTTCTTTACTGATAACAGAAGGCACACTATACACATACACTTTGCCTAGCTGAGTTGGTCCATTTATTCCAAGAATAATAAAAGGTTTGATCAGGCTTTGGCTTGAAGTCATCGAATGGGCGCCACAAAAAGAAATATCAATTGACCAACTTAGTATGTCGTAATTCGGAGTAAGGTCGAGAGTTTTCAGCCCCATAAAAGGAATGATTAATTTCTGTTCAAAAACAAAATATCTCTTTGTAGATATTCGAAAAGAGTTTGTAGAGATTTTGTCGATTACAGATTTAAAAATTCTCAGAATACAGACTTAAAAATTATAAAAGATTTATAGAAAACTCGGAATGGAGACACACTTTGATATTAGTAAATACGGCCTCTGGAACTGCTAATGCATTTTTTATCTATTAAGGGAGGCAAGTTTATGAGATGATTGTGTAGATATTTTGTAGAGTTTGTTTCCGCTATTATATATATCTAATTGGGTAATATTTGTACTACTCACAAAAATTGACAGATATGAGATTGACGATAAAGTTATTTGCTATAGTATTTTTGATATTGATTAATCATATAGAACTGAAGGCACAAGTCTTGGATTCGTTGTTATCAGAATTATATTCAGTCGAAAGTGATACCGCACGGATAACAAAATCTTCATCGTTGTTAAGTTCGATATCACAGATAAACCCAGATACGGCAATTTTTGTATCCGTAAAATTATATGAAGAGTCTAAAAAAGTAGTACCGAATATTTATAAAGCTGAAGCAGCATTAAATGTCGGGAGAATTTATATGAGGTCGGGTGGGTACGGGAAGTCTTTAGCATATCTGAATGAGGCAAATACCATTGAATTTAATGCTTTAGAGTATCCGATTTTAAAAGGAGAAATACTGAGGGGAATAGGCAATATTTATTTTATTCAGTATCGCCCAGATGAATCAATGCAATATTACAGAGAGGCGTTAGAATATTTTGAGCAGGCACAATCAGAATATTATCAAGGGATTATTTATGGAGGAATAGCTAGTATCTATTACGAAGACGGCCGATATGATTCATCACTTTATTACAACTTAAAAAAGCTGGAAACGTTGCAAGAAAGCGGCTCAGAAATGGATAAAGGTAGAAGCTATGTGAATATAGGAATGCTTTATGATGCGATGGATTCCACTGAGAAAGCAATAGATTATAGTTTAGAAGTACTGAAAATTGCAGATCGAAATAATGCTTTGTTGATGAAAACCTATCCTTTAAAAGTTCTTAGTAGCGTATATAGAAAACAGGGAGACTTTAGGAGGGCTCTGGAGTTTGCAGAAGAAAGTTTAGCACTTTCCCAAAAGCTGAATATAATTTACGAGATGAAAGATGCGCATTCTAATTTGGCACGTACAAATTATGAAATGGGAAATTATAAAGAAGCGTACGATCATTTGTTAAATCAAAAAATGTTAAATGATAGCTTATTAAACGAAGATGCGAATGTGCGATTAGCCGAAATGAGAGCTAAATATGAAACTGAGAAAGCAGAACAGGAAAATGAGATTTTAGCGTCGAAAAGTGCTTTACAAAAAACAAGATTTGCGGCTATTTCAAGTAGCCTTGTATTAGGGTTGGTTTTTGTAACCTTTTTTTATTCCCGGAATGTGGCTAAGAAATCCAGAGAGCTTGAAATAGCAGAGAAAGATAAACTGATTAGTGATTCTAAAAGAAAAATAGTAGAGAAAGAACTGCAAAACGCTGAAATGAAGACGCAACATCTGCAGAATGAACTTTCTAATTACGCACTTCATATTGTTGAAAAGAATAACTTCTTAGAAGAAGTAAAAGCTGAAATGGTTGAAGTACGATCAGAAATAAAAAATGATGATGCACTCAAGCAGATTAACAAACTAGGATCAAAAATCTATCAGAATCTTATGATCAATAAAGATCGTGAAGAATTTGATATTCAAGTTGAGCAAGCGTGTGAAGGCTTTTTTAAGAAATTGGATATTAAATATCCAAATTTAACAAATCAAGAAAGAAGGTTGTCAGCCTTGCTTCGACTTAATTTGACATCCAAAGATATTTCAGGGATTTTGAATATTTCACCGAAAAGTGTTGATCAAACCAGATATCGATTGAGAAAAAAGCTGAATATAGATAAGAGTAAAAACCTCAGCTCTGTTCTCAATCAGATATGATTTTTTTTATTTAATCAGCAACATTTTTTTAGTTAATAGAGAGTTTTCCGTTCTGAGCCGATAAAAATATATACCGGAACTTAAGTTGGAAGCATCAAAAGTAATTTGGTGTGAACCATTTGATCTTTTATCATTCACAAGCACGGCAACTTGTCGCCCTAGCTGGTCATAAACAGTAAGGTTTACATTCTGAGAGCTCTTAAGCGCATAAGTAATAACTGTGCTGGGGTTAAACGGATTTGGGTAGTTTTGACTTAATTCAGCTGAATTAGGTAGCTCAGATAAAATCAAATTATCCTCATTGTTAGTTCCTAAATCTGTTTCGAAAGTAGCAACCGGCATTGGCTTTGATGCTCCATCGTTAGTTGTTGCCCCATCAAAAACGCCAGGTTCAATAGTCCAGTTTGCCGCAACATAAGTGTCTCCATCCGGCCCCGTAAAATCCTTACGATAAGCCCATCCATCGGCATGATTCCATTCAGCATCAGATCCTGAGATAGTTCCAAAAAGATCGACGACAGTTTCATTTCCACTAAATGTTTTCGTTGAATCATAAAATAATTCAATAGCGTCGTTACCATTGATGGCAACTGAGAAATCGTCCTCAAAATCAACAAAAAAGTCAAACCATTCCCTAAAACTATCTCTATCTGTAGCAATGTAGATGTAACTTCCTTTTGTAGTTGACCCGGAAAGCTCAAATTCAACACCATCGGTACCGCCACCATTACTTGCAGATCCAATACCGAAAACGCCAAGGTCTTCAATGTCTTCAGTAGCATAAAGCTCAACTCCTTTTGGTGTTCCACCTGATAAATCACCATCAAATACACCGGAAATAATTAAAGCGGTTGACGAGCCGGAGCCAACAACGGTAGTAGTATCACCGAAATCTTGAACAGTAATCATAGTAGCTTTTCTGCCATTTGATGAAACTTGGCTTTCTTGCCAATCAACAGTTGCTTCAGCAATAGTTTCAAACTCTGATATATCAAAAGGATTGCCATCAGGATCTTCGGTAGAAAGTCCAGAATCAAAATCAAACTGAACTGATTTTTGCTGTCCCCCATTATTATAGTTTACGGTAAAGCTTGCGCTCTGAATATTTACAATTTCACCACTTAGAGGATTATCAATAGTAGGATTTGGATTGCCTGATCCACCAAAATAAGCTCTTCTTACTAAGGTTGTATCATGCACAAAAGGATTTCTGTTTCCTTGAGCAGCCTCAGCTCCTAAACTTCTGTCCACTTCAGCCTGATCAACCGGGTCAAGATCATGCCATGCTAGTAGTACGTCTTTCATACCATTAAAAAAAGAAGCATCATCTGCTACATTAGATCTGTCTTGATAAATAGTCCAAAAATAGAAAATTGCTCGTGCAGTATTGCCTTTATGATCTTCGCGAACTTCAAAAACGGAGCCGCCTAAAAGCTCACTATATTCATCAATATTTGATGAAGGAATAGAAGATAACTCCGATGAGTTTCTATACCATCTAGTGGTTTGATTGTCCGGACTTTCCCCAAATGGTAAACTTCCTCTGTCTCCGTTAACTTCAATTTTTGTGGGGAATATATGATGGATATCGCCACGCATAGGCTCTTGATCATTAAACTTACCTTGCGGCCATGTATGTTCTGTATTTATTCCTTTACTAAAAGACTCACTTCGAGCTGTATTCGTATTTTGAGCCACAGTAATCGTAAACCCGGAATATACGCCTGTTAACGTACCATCCGTATTATCGATGTTGCTAGAACCATACATTTGGTCTCTAGCACCACTGTATCCCAATGGATTAGTTACAGAATAATTTGCTTGTAAACTATTTATTAAAGTCTCTCCGGTTTCAGTAGGGAAGATACTATCTGTTTGGGCAAAAACAGAGGTTGTTAGTAGAAGGGTAATTAGTGTAATTATATAACGCATAAAAGAAATTATTGAATAAGAAATTTAAAATAGATGTAGAATAGTTAGAAGCCAAATGTATCGTGGCCCATGTAAATTGCATTGCTACCAAGTTCCTCTTCAATGCGGAGAAGTTGGTTATATTTAGCAATTCGGTCAGTTCGACTCATAGATCCGGTTTTAATTTGTCCGGCATTAGTAGCAACTGCAAGATCAGCAATAGTAACATCTTCGGTTTCTCCAGAGCGATGAGAAATTACAGCCGTATAGCTATTTTTGTGAGCCATTTCGATGGCATCTAATGTTTCGGTAAGAGTACCAATTTGATTTACTTTGATGAGGATTGAATTAGCAATTCCATTTTCAATGCCATGTGCAAGGCGTTCTGTATTTGTAACAAACAGGTCATCGCCAACTAACTGAACTTTATTGCCAATGGAATCTGTTAATTTTTTCCAGGCATCCCAATCGTTTTCTGCCATGCCGTCTTCTATTGAAATAATGGGATATTTTTCTGCCCAATTCGTCCAGAACCCAACCATTTCATCGGTATCTTTGGTTGATCCATCACTCCATTTGAATTCGTAAAGACCTGTTTCTGTATTAAAGAACTCAGAAGATGCAGGATCAAGAGCAATTAGAACATCATCTTGTGGAATGTACCCTGCTTTTTCAATTGCTTGCAGAATCACTTCAATTGCTTCTTCATTTGACTTTAAATTTGGAGCAAAACCACCTTCATCACCAACGGCAGTACTATAGCCCTTTGCGCTTAAAACTTTCTTGAGATTATGAAATATTTCGGCGCCAATTTGGAGGGCGTGGCTAAAAGAATCAGCCCCGGCAGGCATAACCATAAATTCTTGAAGATCCACGCTGTTATCGGCATGGGAGCCACCGTTAATGATATTCATCATAGGAACAGGCATTACCTTAGAATTAACTCCTCCTACATATCTCCAAAGTGGCATACCAAGCTCACTTGCAGCGGCCTTTGCACAAGCTAAAGAGACACCAAGTATCGCATTTGCTCCAAGCTTAGCTTTATTTTGAGTGCCATCAATATCTAGCAAAAGTTGATCTAAAGAAATTTGATCAAAAATCGGAAACCCTCTTAATTCTTCTGCAATTAGCCCGTTCACATTATCAACAGCTTGTTGAACACCTTTACCCAAGAAATAGTCTTTATCGCCATCTCGTAATTCAACAGCTTCATGTTCGCCTGTTGATGCGCCAGAAGGCACGGCTGCTCGCCCCATGGCTCCGGTTGCAAGAATAACATCAACTTCAATAGTTGGGTTGCCACGAGAGTCAATAATTTGACGTGCTACTAAATCCTCAATAAAGCTCATTTACGTTCTCCAATTGTTTTTAAATTATGGGCTAAAGGTACAGCGATTTAACATGTTCTTAAAGTACTTTTATGCTATGGTTTTGTAAATTCAATATTCTGTTTAATTAAAATAAAGTCATATACATTTTGAGTACTATACACCCTTGGGTAATTCTTTTAGATATTGACGGAACTTTATTAACTGTTGACAGAGGCTTTAACAGGCCTTTAATACGAGGTATTTTAGATGATCTTGAGATAAATTACCCTGGGATGGAAAAAGAAGCGTTTTCCGGCAGAACTGATCATGATATTCTTACTTCTTTTCTGATAAATCATGATTTTGACAAAGGGTTATATGAAAAAATTAAGGCGCTTTATCTTAAAAGAACAGATGAATTAATGACTTCAGAGCATGTTTTGAGACATTCTTATGTTGATGAAACACTTACATTTTTTGATAAAATTGGAGCTTATGTGGGGCTGCTAACAGGAAATTATCCAAGTGCGGCGAAGGCTAAATTGAGAGTGGCAGATATCGATTATGCGTTTAAGTTTGGAGCTTTTGGAGAGTTTGATACTGACAGAAATCAGTTGCCGATGATTGCATTGCGGGAGGTTGAAAGACAGTTAGAAATTAAACCCGATCCATCAAAGTTTATAGTTGTAGGTGACACTCCAAGAGATGTTGAATGTGCCAAGTATGCAAAAATGAAATGTGTGGCTGTAACTACGGGGCGATTTGCAGAACAAGAACTTAAGGAGTTAAATCCTGATTTAATTTTGGATGATTTGTCAAATCCAGAGGAATGGTTTGACAAATTGATTTCTAACTAGTTCCACATCCAACCAAAGATGAATGTAAGCTGAGCTGAACCGTAATATTTTTTTGGCTCGTAGCTTGTAGTTGTCTGTAATTGAGCGCCGTCATATCTCGGAAATCCGTTTTGATCTTTTAGAGGTTTGGCGGGTTCCAGAATTTGTAGTCCGTTATCGAAATAGTAAAAATTGTATCCAAACTGAAAACTTTGAAGGTTGGCAAAGTTGCTGCTGAAGTCTATTCCGATTTGTGCGCCGCCGGTTAAACCAAGGTGCCAGTCACCGCTGCTCCATCCTGTAAAAATATCGTTCGTTTGCTCAAACGTGTTGTACAATTGAGTATCATTTTCACGAAATCCATTATTGTTGTTGTCATTGAAATAAGGATAAGAAAATGCAAAAACAGGACCGCTGCTTATTGTTCCATATAATCTGAAATTATCAGATATCTGGCTTGCAAGAAATCTGCGCTTAATACCTATTGCAAGTGGAAATGATATAACACGTTTGTACTTATCGGGCACTGTTTTTGTACCAAAGAAATAATCGATGAATGTTTGTTCTCGGGCGTCTTTCAAGCCGTTTATTTTAAAAGTAAAGTGAGCCTCTGTATATCTGTTAAGAACCCTGCGAAATTGACCGCCAACTCCAAAACCAAAGTCATTTGCACCAAACAAAAACCCAAAACCAGATTTGTAACCTTCATCAAATAAATTTTTTGGCACTTCTTTACTGCGAACATCAGGCTCTCCAAACTGTGCGGATAGATTTGTTGTAGATAAAAACAGAAAAGCAGTTAAGCCTAATAAAAATAACTTTTTCATATCAATAAAATTTTGCTTGAAAAGAAAGGTAACATAAATTCAACGAAAAATAATGCATTTTCTTATTGCCTTAAGTCCAGAACATGTTATTTTCAGCCAAAATTTTTAAACGAAATAAATCCTGAGTATGAATTCACATACCACGTTCCTGGTTTTTGGCCCAGCTGCAACACTACGTCGCATGTCAGACAAAATGTTCAAAGAATATGCACCAAAATTTATCTACGAACATAGTAAAGAAGGCGAAAAAGATAAACTGTTTGTAGCTGTTTATGAAGAGTACGAAAAACAGATCAACTCAAGCGTTACATTAACTTGTATTTTTGAGAATACACCTGAGCATAACAAGATTGTTCTTAAAAAGACCGGCGGAAGAATGGGTTTTCGAGGAAGTTCTTTGTCCGAAGACAGAAATGTAGAATCTAATGTTATAGACTTTATTATAGATTTCGGAAAAAGGTTTGGATTAACAATTCGAGAAGAACAAATTTCTGATACACCCGCCGAAGAAAACGAAGAAGAATAATGTCTCACACTCTTAACGAGTGGACAGTGCTTTCCATGCTTGAGTGGGCGACCTCTTATTTTGAAGAGAAAGAGGTTAAAAGCCCTCGTTTAAGTATCGAGTGGCTTCTTGCTTATATTTTGGATATTAAAAGATTAGACTTGTATCTCAAGTATGACCGTCCACTTTCTGTTGATGAATTAAACGCTCTAAGGCCTTTTGTAAAACGCAGAGCCAATCACGAGCCGCTTCAATACATTACAGGAGAGGCAGATTTCTATAATTGTACACTTGCTGTAAATCAAAGCGTTCTAATCCCGAGACAAGAAACAGAACAGTTAGTCGATCTTATCTGTAAAAACCATAAGCACGCTGAAGATTTGAAAGTTCTGGATATTGGTACCGGATCAGGATGCATTCCCATTGCCATAAAAAAGGAATTTAACTTTTGGGATGTAAGTGGGTTTGATGTTTCTGATGAAGCCCTTGAGCTGGCAAAAGAAAATGCGGTATTTAATGATGTGTCTGTTAAGTTTTTTAAACATAGCCTGTTCAATTTACTGGATGACTATAAAAACGCAGAATTCGATCTCATTATTTCTAACCCTCCATACATTCTTTTTGAAGAGGAAGACACTCTTGATGATGAAGTAAAAAACTTTGAGCCTCACCTCGCTTTGTTTTGTGAAAACACTCAAAAAATGTATGGCGCTATCGAAGGGTTTTGTTCAAAACATCTGGCCGAAGATGGCATTTTATATCTGGAAGTTCATGAAAACTATTCGGAAGAAGTAGTAACTCTTTTTAACCAAAGAAACTGGTCGGCTAAATCAATCAAAGACTTAGATGGAAAGTCAAGGTTTTTGACTATTCAAAAAGATAAGAATTTTTCCTGAAAGCGGTTTTATAAAGAGTGTTTTTAAAATGTGGAAAACTTGTGGAAAAATAATTAAAGATTTTACATCTGCCTCTGAGGAGAGGGTAATTCTCTGTTAAGGCAATGTTAACGGTTGTCAAGTTAAAAATTACCTAATCCAAATATTAATTTTAATCTATTGCCCATCAGTGAGTTAGGTTGTTTTCATGATTGTGGATAACTTTTAAAAATCTAACCGTGCGCCGTTTGACTTGTGGTAAATAATTCTTCATTTTCAGAAAGAGTTTTAAATAAATCAGTATATTTTTGCTGTGGATAACTGATCTTTCTTTTGGGGGAAAGATTGAAATTTGTATTAGGAGATTTGGAATTGAGGATGATATCTGCTGAGGAAGCATGGAGTGAGTGCCTAGAAATTATTAAAGACAATATTAGCTACCAAAAGTTTAAGTCTTGGTTTGAGCCTATTAAGCCAATTTCGCTAGCAGAAAATACATTGACAATTCAAGTGCCAAGTCAGTTTTGGTATGAGTGGCTAGAAGAGCATTACTATTCTATGTTACGTTCAACTTTAGCTAAGATTCTAGGTCCGGATGGCAAACTTGAATATTCTATAGTAATGGAAAAGTCTGAGCATTTCGAACACAATCGTTCTATAAGATTACCACAACGACCAATGGGGCCGGTTGAGCCTCAGGAAATGAATGGTGGATACAAAGACTATCATCCCGAAAGAATAGAAAACCCATTTGTAATACCGGGAATCAAAAAGACAAAAGTAGATTCCAATCTTAACAGTTCTTACGTATTTGATAGATTCATTGAAGGAGATTGTAATCGATTAGCTAGATCAGCGGCAATGGCAATTGCAGACAACCCTGGAAGTAATTCATTCAATCCGTTATTTATATATGGTCCTACCGGGCTTGGCAAAACACATCTTGCTCAAAGCATTGGAAACAAGATCAAGCAGAAATTCGGTGACGAAAAATCGGTTCTCTATATATCTTCAGAATCTTTTACTAATGAATTTGTACATGCAATTAGAAACAATAGAGCTAGTGAGTTTTCCATGTTCTATCGTAATATAGATGTATTGATTGTAGATGATATTCAGTTCTTTAGCGGGAAGGAAAAAACTCAGGAAGAATTCTTCCATATTTTTAATGCACTTCATCAGGATGGAAAGCAGATTATTTTAAGTAGCGATCGTGCTCCGAAAGATGTACCGGATATTGAAGAACGATTGATATCTCGGTTTGGCTGGGGATTAAGTGCAGATCTGCAAATGCCTGAATACGAAACTCGTTATGCAATTTTAGAACGTAAAGCGCAGGATAATGGAATTGAAATTGATTCTAAAATCATTGAGTTCATCGCTCATAACTTCAAATCAAATGTTCGGGATCTGGAAGGGGCAATTATAAAGTTGCTGGCTCATGCTTCTTTACAAAGTATTGACGATATAGACTTGCCAATGGCAAAAAGAGTATTAAAGGACATGGTTAAAGAATCGAATACTCAGATTTCCATAGAATCGATTCAAAATTATGTGTGCGACTATTTCGGAATTGATACCAATAAAGTTCGTGAAAAGACCAGAAAACAAGAGATTGTTGAAGCGAGACAAATTGCTATGTATTTTTCAAAAAAGTACACTAAGTCCAGTTTAAAAACTATAGGTCTGCATTTTGGTGGTCGTGATCACTCAACAGTAATTCATGCAATTTCCACGGTTGAGGAAAGAGTAACCACCAGCCATAAGCACAAAAAAATGCTTGATGAGTTACAGCAACGCATTGAAGTAGCAAGTCTCTGATAACATGGATAAGCTCGTTTTAAAAGGGCTCCGCTTTCATGGACTTCATGGAGTGTATGAAGAAGAGAAAATAATCGGAAATACCTTTGAAGTAGATCTGATATTTTCATTGTCACTACAAGAAGCCGCACAGAATGATGACTTAGATAAGACTATCGATTATGCAAAAGCTCGCGCCATCGTAGCAAACATTATGGAAAATAATTCTTTAAACTTGATAGAAACTCTTTGTTTTAAAATTGGGAATCAGTTGTTACAAAAATTCAAGATTCAGGAAGTAGAAGTAAAGGTGAGAAAAATGAATCCTCCAATGGAAGGTGAAACTGAGTATTCTGAAGTAACGATGCAATGGCCTCGGTATTAATTGCATTAGGCTCCAATCTTCATAACCCTCACCAACAACTTATAGATGCTAAAGAATTTTTATCTGGAGTAAGTAATTCTGGCTTAAAATGCTCTTCTATATACAGTTCAGAGCCAATTGGTCCAAGCGAACAGGATTTCTTAAATAGTGTTGTAGAAATAGAAACAGAATTAAGCCCTCTTGAATTATTTAAAAAGCTTAAAATTCAGGAAAAAAAACAGGGGAGACCATCTCGTTATCCAAAGTGGACGGCACGAACTATTGATCTTGATATTATTGTGTATGATAACTTGGTGCTTGAAACAGATACCCTTATTATTCCACATGCCGAGTATAAAAACAGATTGTTTGTTCTGTTGCCTTTGAAAGAGGTTTTTCCAAATTGGAAAGACATAAAAGACGCTCAGCCAATAGAGGAAATGATTGCGAATGCACCTCAAATCAGAATAAAAAAAACGAAGTTAGCCTGGTAGATGTCGAACCATTTTGATTTTATTGCTATTGAAGGAGTAATTGGAGCAGGGAAAACTTCCCTTGCACATCTGCTTGCAGAAAAAAGAAATGCGCGGATAGTGTTGGAAGAATTTGAAGACAATCCATTTTTACCCAAATTTTATGAAGACAGAGAGCGTTATGCATTTCAGACACAGTTAGCTTTTCTTGCAAGCCGATTTAAGCAGCAGCAAAATATGATGAGTCAGGATCTATTTAGCCAGATGACAATCTCAGATTACATTTTTGATAAAGACCGAATTTTTGCTCGTCTTAATTTAGATGAAGATGAAATGGCTTTATATGACAATATTTTTAACATAATGCAGGGAATTGCTCCTCAACCAAACTTGATTATTTTTATACAATCTTCAGTAGAGCGATTAATGGAAAACATTGATCGAAGAGGCAGAGATTATGAGCAACATATTACTAAAGATTATTTGAAAGACTTAAATGATGCTTATAATCATTTTTTTTATCATTACAACAGATCTCCGCTAATTACGATAAATGCTACGGAGATAGATTTTGTTAACAATGCGGATCATCTCAGTTATATAGAGCAACAAATTTTTGAGATGCCGTTACATTCTAAAACACATATTCATATAGCACCTTAGTTATGTTACTAAAGTTAGCACTCATTTTAGGTTTTATACTTTTTTTAAGATACGTGAACAGAATGTTCTTACCTTCCAAGAAGAAAAATAGTCAATTCAATCCGTTTCAGGGATTTGGGAATTCTCAGTCGACAAATAATAAGAGAAAGAATATCGACCAGATTGAAGATGCAGACTACGAAGATATAACCAATAAAGACAACTAAACTCCATGAATTTCGAAGAGAAATTAAATCGCGGTTTCGAACTACTTCAAGATAAAGATATTGATCATGCCCTTGATATAGCCAGAGAGCTTCAAAAAGAGAATGAAAACTCTCACGAAGCATACTACTTAGAAGCTTTGATCTTTCAACAATTAGAACAGTTTGATTTAAGTTTAAAAAACATAAATAAAGCTATAGAGTTGGACGATGAACAAGCTGCTTACTTTAATCTGCGAGGTAACATTCTCATGAATAAAGAAGAGTTGAAAGAAGCTGAAGAAGATTTTGATAAGGCAATAGCGATTGATGATTTTGCAGGTGCCCACCGCAGTAAAGTTATGTTAATGCTTATGACAGAACGTGGTGCTGAAGCAATTCCATATACGATTGATCGAATTAAGAAATCTCCGCAAGACCCTGAAAATTGGATTTTAATGGGAGACATGATCAAGCGTGGAGGACAAGCTGATAAAGCAGCTACATACTACGAGCAGGCACTTAAGATCGATCCAGACAATGACTATGCTCGTCGTCAACTCGAAGAAGAGTAAGGAATGAAGAATATTGAATAATAAATATTCAATATCGAATTTTTAAACTTCAGGAAAAGTAGAATCGTCTTAAGAATATATTAAGAGATTCGCCTACGCCTGAAGTGCTATTCAAAAAATAGTACAGAGCGTTAAAGCCTGCTTTGGTTTTCAAGGCAGGCTTTTTTTTGTAGTTGCTAAACTAGAAATGGACAGTGTGGTGCAAAAAGATTTTTGGTGTTAAATGTCTAATCTTCTAATGCTTTTTTATGAATGTAATGGTATCTTTGTTGCCCTATTAAGCTCACGTGGCGGAATTGGTAGACGCGCACGCTTGAGGGGCGTGTGACTTAACAGTCGTGATGGTTCGACTCCATTCGTGAGCACAATTTCAGAAAGCCTGTTTCAATTTTGGAGCAGGCTTTTTTTATTTCAAAATATTTAACTTCCTAATCTGAAGCTTCGGCCATTCATCTAATTCAGGATTATTGTCCTCATCATAAAACGCCCACGGGCTGTTTGCAATAAAATAGAGCATATTATTTTCGATTACTCCAAGTGTCGGTTCGTTTAATTCCGGAGTAGCTCGATCTAATGTTTTCAGAGATGATTTTGAAAGATCTACCTCAGCAACCTGAAAAGGTCTGGTGCCATTTTGCATTAAATACAGTTGACCGTTTGAATAATATAGCCCGTCGGTGCCTCGGGTTAATTGATTTTCTGTAAGAACAGGCGATATTTTTTTAGTTGAAATATCGATGGAATAAACACCGGTTATATAGTCTGAAAGATACAGCGTGTTATCATCAGCTAAAGCCAATCCTTGGAGATTAAATAATTTTTCGGATTCTAAAAATACTTCCAATTCATTTTTGGCTTTGGTAATTCTATAAACAACCGGGTTTGAGGAATCGGAAATATAAACAGTTCCGTTTTCAGTTGTGATTAGGTCTCCAAATATATGATTCCCTTCAATTGAATAGGACTGAATTAACTCGCTCTTCTTCAGATTGATTTTTAGCACGGCAGATTTTCCTTCCAAAGAATCAGAATATTCGCAGTAGTTTGGCAAAGTAGAAGTGGTAACCCAAAGCACATCAGGATTGGTCTTATCAAAAGTTATTCCCATAGCTCCCCAAAAACCAAGTTCTTTAAGATCAAATAATAATTTTTTGGTAAATGTAATTTTATCGAAACCGTAAATGAGCCCACATCTAACATCTGAAACTAAAAAGTTTCCGGTTATGGGATGAACAGCGATTCCTTCCGGATGAAAACCCGGATCTTCAATCTCAAAATGTAAAGTGCTGTTTTGGATTGGCTTGTTATTTTGTTCGATTTGTAGAACTAATTCTTTAAATGCTGGAAATTCCTTAAGTGGTGATAGTTTTTGGTCGTCAGAAAAGTCATTTACTGCATAAAAGGAAGCTCGATATTTAAGTGTTTTGATCGCTTCGGTGAACTTGCCATTCAAAGTATAAGCCTCAGCAAGATTATAAAGTATGGTTCGGTGATTAGGGCGCAATTCATTCGCATTTTTCAAATGCGAAAGAAATACGGGATAGTCTTTAGCTTTAAACGCCTCGTTTGCCAGTTGAAATTCTAGGCTTGCAGTATTTTGAGCAAATAAGGAGGAATTTGCAATAACGGAGAATAAAAGAAGTAAGAATAAATTCCTCATAATCGGCACCGAGCTATTTAGTTGAGAGTTCGAAAATAATTTAAGTAATTATTCAGGAACCAAATCTGTCAATAATTTTAAACGCTTGATTTACATAACCTCCACCAAATAAGTTTGCATGAACTAAAATCGGGTATAGGTTACATAATGTAATTCGCTGCTCAAACCCATCTGATAACGGGTAGTATGAGTTATATCCTTCATAGAATTCTGAAGAAAACCCACCAAATAATCTTGTCATAGCCAGATCCATTTCACGATGTCCGTAATACACAGCCGGATCATAAACACTTGCTTTTCCGTTTTTAGTAAACATGTAATTTCCACTCCAAAGATCCCCATGCAGTAAAGCGGAAGGTTCCTTTGGGAAAATATTATCAATATTCGAGCTTAACCGCCGAATCTTTCCGATAATGGAATTTGAGAACGTACCTGAATCGATACCTAGTTTTATTTGTGGTTCAACTCTTTCCGAGATAAAAAAGTCAGCCCACTTATGGTGTAGTGTATTTTTCTGATAGAGTTTTCCAATAAAGTTGTCGTGATTTAAACCGAAGAAATCAGATGTATGTCTATGAAGTTTTGCCAACTCAATACCAAAGTTGAAATCGGAATCAGAATTACCGGGTTCGTGATCAACCACACTCATCAGAAGAAAGGATTTTCCGTATAATATCACATCAGGAATAACAAGTTCCGTTTTCGCATTAGAAATTAGTTCCAATCCTTTAGTTTCAGTCTCAAACATTGAGTCAGAAGCAGATGCATTCCATTTCAGGAAATACTTAGAGCCGGTTTCAAAAGTTAGAATTGAAGCTTCATTAATATCTCCACCACTTTGAGGATATAAGCCGGTAATCTCCAGATGTAAAAAAGACTGAATTTTCTTGATTATTTGCTCAGGAAGCATCTTCTACATATTCTTTTAATTCGGACAAGAGATTGTCGCAGCTTCGGTTTAAGATTTGGAATACATTCTCAAAACCTTGTTGCCCTCCATAATAAGGATCGGGAACACCTCCGTTTTCAGGCGTAGGATCGAAGTCTCTTATTAATCTGATTTTGTGACTGAATCTATCTCTACGATCTAAATCATGAATATTCGAAAAATTTTCTTTATCCATTGCTAATATCAAATCAAATTCTTCCAAGTCAGCATATTCAAATTTTCGTGCTCTGGACGGTAAGTGAATGCCATGTTTATTGGCGGTTGCCTGGCTTTTGCTATTTGCGCCCTCGCCTACATGATATGCAGCAGTTCCAGCCGAGTCGATATAAAAAAACTGATCTAATTCAGCCTCTTTAACTTTATGAATAAACAAGCCTTCTGCTGTTGGACTTCGGCAGATATTTCCCAAGCAAACGAAACATAATTTGTAAGGATTATCTTTAGTAATTGCTCTCATGTATGATTTCATAATTGAATCTAAATTTTAATGTTTGAAAAAGTATTGTCATTAAACCCATAGATACAAAATTTTTAAGGTTTTTGCGGATTTCTTACAAAACTATTATTGCGAACTCTATGTCTGATTTTTGCTAAGTTTTTGTATATTTCAGGCTTAAAATTATTCTGTGGACAACATATTTATATGTCGAAAAAGTTTGAAGAAATAAAGCAACTCAATTACCCTAAAACGGAAGTTGAGACAATGAACTGGTGGAAGGAAAACCAGATCTTTAATAAAAGTCTGGAAACTCGCGAAGACGGGATTCCATTTACATTTTTTGAAGGTCCTCCAACTGCTAATGGTAAGCCGGGAATTCATCATGTGATGGCAAGAACAGTAAAGGATATGTTCTGCCGATACAAGACGCTTAAAGGTTTTAGAGTAGAGCGAAAGGCGGGTTGGGATACTCATGGTTTACCGGTTGAGATTGAAGTTGAGAAAGCTCTTGGCTTAGAAGGTCGCTCGCAAGTTGAGGAATATGGAGTTGCTGAATACAATGCAAAATGCCGTGAAAGTGTTTTGCAGTATAAAGATTTGTGGGACGATCTGACATCCAGAATGGCTTATTGGGTAGATCAGGAAAACCCATATGTGACTTTTGAGAACGAATATATTGAATCAGTTTGGTGGGCTTTTAATAAGCTTTTTGAAAAAGGGCTTGTATATAAAGGATATAAAATTCAATGGTATTCTCCGGGTTCAGGAACAGTACTATCTTCTCACGAAGTAAGTTTAGGATATAAAGAAGCTCAGGATCCGTCTGTATTTGTAAAGTTTAAAGCTGATAATGAAGACAATACCTATTATTTGGCTTGGACTACAACACCATGGACAACGGTTTCCAATATGGCATTGACAATAAATCCAAAGCTTACCTACGCAAAAGTGAGTTTTGAGGATGAGAATTACATCATCGCAAAAGATTGTGCAGGGCAAGTATTTGGAGAAGGATTTGAGATCCTGGAAGAAATATCAGGACATAGTTTATTAGGGCGCACTTACGAACCGATTTTTGAATTTGCTTATGCTAAATTTGACAAATCAGACGCTTGGAAGATTATTGAAGCTGATTACGTGACTACCGATGAAGGAACCGGAGTTGTGCATACCGCTCCCGCATATGGTGCTGATGATTTTGATTCTTGCCAGAAAGCAGGAATCCCAATGTTTAATCCTATTGACAGAGAAGGTAAATTCACAGAAGAGGCTCCAGACTTTGAAGGGCAATGGTTTAAAGAAGCGGATAAAGAAATAGCCCGTGCTATAAAAGATAAAAATCTGATGTTCAGGCACGAGACTTGCGTACATAATTATCCGTTTGATTGGAGAAAAGGTACACCGCTGATGAGCTATCCTGTGGAATCCTGGTTTATTAAAACCACCAGTGTTAAAGATCGTATGGTGGAATTAAATAAAAAGATCAACTGGAAACCGGAAAGTACAGGAACCGGTCGTTTTGGTACATGGCTCGAGAATAATGTAGACTGGGCAGTTTCAAGGCAACGGTATTGGGGAACTCCGATTCCAATTTGGGTCAGTGATAAAGATCCGGAATATGTAGAATGTATTGGAAGTATTCGCGAACTACGCGACAAAACAGGGTTGTCTGAACTTGAAGAAATTGATCTTCACCGTCCATATATAGATGAATTGACTTGGGAAGCTCCTGATGGTGGAACCATGAGAAGAATTCCAGATTTATTAGATGTTTGGTTCGATTCAGGAGCTATGCCATTTGCTCAGTGGCATTATCCTTTTGATAACGATCACGAGTTCAGCTACAACTATCCAGCAGATTTTATCGCGGAAGGGGTGGACCAAACACGCGGTTGGTTCTATACACTACACGCTCTGGGAACAATGCTTTTTAATGAAGAAGCATTTAGAAATGTGATTTCTAACGGCCTTGTACTCGATGAAAACGGCGAGAAAATGAGTAAGTCGAAAGGAAATACAGCCGATCCATTTGAGCTTATTAATAAATACGGAGCTGATACAGTACGTTGGTATATGATGAGCAATTCATCACCATGGGAAAACCTCAAGTTCAGTGAAGATGGTTTAAAAGAAGTTCAAAGAAAGTTTTTCAGCACATTAGTTAATACCTATTCTTTCTTTGCATTGTACGCCAATATTGATGGTTTTAAATATTCGGGTTCTCAAATTCCTACAAATGAACGACCAGAAATCGATCAATGGGTAATTTCCAGATTGAATACAACCATTAAAGTTGTGGAAGAGTTTTTGGAGGATTATGAGCCAACCAAAGCGGCTCGAGAGTTAGAAGGATTTGTAGAAGAATTAAGCAACTGGTATGTTCGAAGAAACAGGCGACGTTTCTGGAAAGAAGGAAACACACTTGACAAAACAGCGGCTTATCAAACTTTATATGAATGCCTGAAGAGTATCAGTAAGATGATAAGCCCGATTGCTCCATTTATTGGTGAATGGTTATATCAAAATTTAAATAAAGTTACAGGACTGGAAGAAGAGTCTGTACATATTTCGTTTTTTCCAACGGTGGAAGAAACGGCTATATTTAAAAAGCTTGAACACAAGATGGACATGGCTCGTCTGATTTCATCGATAGTATTACGTATCCGAAATCAAATTGAGATGAATGTGCGTCAACCTTTGGCTAGAATCATTCTTCCAATTAAAGATGAAGCTGAACGAGGAGCGATTGAATCCGTTAAGGATATCATTTTAGAAGAAGTAAACGTAAAAGACATACAGTTTGTGGATGACGATTCAGGTATTGTTCATAAATCTGCGAAAGCAAACTTTCCTGTTCTTGGTAAAAGATTAGGAGCAAAGATGAAGCCTGTTGCGGCTAAAATCGGTCAACTTAGCACAGATGAGATAACCGCTTTTGAGAAGAATGGTTTTATCGAAATTTCGTTAGATGAAGGTGAAGTTATTCGTTTAGACGAAGATGGGCTTGAGATCGTTAGAACTGGGCTGGAAGGCTGGCAGGTTGAAACTGAGCGCGGATTAAGTGTTGCCGTTGATACAGAGTTGTCTCAGGAATTAAAACTGGAAGGTTTAGCCAGAGAATTTGTAAATAGGGTTCAGAGTATGCGTAAAGAAGCTGATTTTGATGTTGTTGATAGAATATCAATAGGGTTCGAAGGATCGGAAGAATTGAAAGAAGCAGTAGTTTCTTTAAATGATTATGTTAAAACCGAGACGCTTGCTGAAGAAATTAAACTAGAAAATTTAGAAATTTCTGACTTTGTAAAAGAGTGGGAAATTGGCGATTCTGATTGTAAAATATCTATTCGCAGAACAGTAAATACATAGGTAAAGTTATGGCTGATAAATCAAAAACAGGGGAAAGAGTATCTCCTTATAATGACGAAGAATTGGAATATTTTCGAGAAATAATCGAAAAGAAGCTTAAAGAATCAGAAGATGAGTTAAATACTTTACAGAAATCACTTCGTGAAAGCATGGAAAATGCGTCAGATGAATCTGCCTATTCTTTCCATATGGCAGATGCCGGCACTGACGCTCAGGAACGTGAAAAAACGTATGTGCTTTTAAATCGTACGCGTAAGTTCATCAAGTATCTAAACGACGCCATGAAACGCATCGAGAACAAAACATACGGAGTATGTAAGGTAACCGGTAAAAAGATAGCTAAAGGCAGACTGGAAGCAGTTCCTCATACTCAATTAAGCATTGATGCAAAATTAAAGCGTAGATAAAAAACTAAGATTTGAATCGAGCTAAACTTATTGCGCTTTTAGCGCCGGCAGGAATTGTTCTGGTACTTGACCAGATTACGAAATACATTATAAGAACATCTCCTGAATTACAGAATAAAGTTCTAATAGAAGGATGGTTGCGACTTTATTATACCCAAAACCCGGGTATGGCAATGGGAATAGATTGGTTACCTACTATTGTAGTAAGTTGTGTTGCTATTCTTGCTGTAACAGGGATTTTGATTTATCTACTGCGATCTATGAAAGCTGCAACACGTGGTTATCTGATTTTGATGGGAATGATTTTAGGTGGAGCATTCGGGAATATTACCGATCGTATTTTTATGGGTTATGTGGAAGGTAACGGCGGAATTTTGGAAGGACATGTAGTCGATTTTATTTATTTTAGCCTTCAAATTAATGACTGGACGGTATTCCCTTATATTTTCAATGTAGCAGATATTGGCATTTCGGTATCTATAATTTCTTTGTTCGTATTTAGTAAGAAATTGATGCCAAATGCTGAAAACGAAGATGTTAAAGATGCAAGTTCAGCTACTAATGAAACTAAAACGAGCAATCCAGATACTGAGTAAAGTTTAGTCGTAGTCTCGCGGCTTAAGCCCGAGATCTAGATTAACCAGTTTGTCACAGTTCTTTCATGATTGAACGTTTTATTTCTAAAAAGAACTTACCACTTCAATAAAAATTATAGTTCCGGCATTCGCTCGGCGATGACTTTATTGTATAAGATTCAGAACAAACTAGTTCTTTCTTACCGGATCGTCTAGGAAATCAATGCTAGTGTCAATAGGAACCTGATCCACGATCTCTAAACCAAAGCTTTTAATTCCGATTCTTTTCACCGGATTATTGGAGAGTAGCCGGATTTTTGAAATTCCCAAAGATTTTAAAATCTGAGCTCCAATACCGTAATCTTTAGAGTCACCTTTTTTGGGATTGTTATTCTCTTCAGGAGGCTCAGTATTGCCTTCCTGCATAACCTTCAATGTTCGAAGTTGATTTACAAGAACAGAACCACGTTGATTACGATTCATATATAAAACAACGCCGGTGCCTTCTCTTTCAACCTGAAGCATAGCTTGGTGGAGCAGTTCGCTGGTATCATTGAGCCGACTTCCAAAAATATCACCGATCAAGTCAGAAGAATGCACACGGGTAAGTACCGGTTCTTCTTTATTCCAAGTTCCCTTTGTTAAAGCCATGTGGATATCACCGGTAAGGTTTTCCTTAAACGCCCGAAGTTTAAAATCCCCATACATTGTCGGCATATTTATATCCATCACTTCATGAACCAAAGATTCGTTCTCGTTGCGATATGCGATAAGATCTTTAATGGTGATGAACTTCATGTCATATTTTGCGGCAATCTTAGCCAAATCAGGAACTCGAGCCATTTCGCCGTTTTCATTCATGATCTCACAAATAATTCCGACAGGTTTTAATCCCGCAAGACTTGCAAGATCAATAGCAGCCTCTGTATGCCCGGCACGACGAAGAACGCCACCATCAACAGCGAGCAATGGAAATACGTGCCCTGGTCGGCGGAAATCTACTGGTTTAGCATCATCGTTGGCTATTTCACGAATCGTGTTAGCGCGATCAGCGGCTGAAATACCGGTTGTGGTGAGTCTTTTGTGGTCGATGGAAATGGTGAAATTTGCTTCATCCGGGTCAGCTCCATCAGTGACCATGTGGGTAAGTTTTAACTTCTCAGCATGGGATTTTGTAACAGGAGCACAAACCAAACCACGACCATGAGTAACCATGAAATTAATGGCTTCAGTAGAAACCATTTCTGCAGCCATCAGAAAATCGCCTTCATTTTCACGATCTTCATCATCAACTACAATAACCATTTTGCCATTTTTTATATCTTCAATGGCTTCAGGAATAGTATTAAATGTGATGGGATTACTCATGTTGTTAAAAACTTACTTGCTGTCTTTTTTATCCGGCTTATTCGGATTTACATCGTTGATAGCAGATTTAAGAAATCTGATCTTAGTATTTCCACCAACTTCTATTAAAACAGAATCATCTTCAATGGTGTTCAGAATCCCGATCATTCCCGAAGAAGTAACAACTTTGTCGCCTTTTTTCATTTCAGAAACTTTATTCTGAATTTCTTTCTGCTTTTTGCTTTGTGGGCGGATGATGAAAAAGTAAAAAACTACAAAAATAGCACCCATAAAAATCAGGCTTGTATATCCACTGCCTTCACCTTCTGCAGGTGGTGCCATTAAAAAGAACGTAAGTAAATTCATTAGTAAATTTTTTATTGATTAATTAAGCATCAAAGATACTGATTTATTGAATGAATCTCACAGCGTTTTGGGAATAGAGAATGGGTAATCCGTATAAAAAAAGGGTAATGCAAGCATTACCCTTAGTGATAACAAAAAGTGATTGTTGGGTATTAGCTTAAAAAATGGAAACAAAGGAAATAACAGAGCATTCTCGATTTGGAATTAGATGTAATAATTTTTTTGCATTTGCATATATACCTATACATATACATGTATAGGTATATGTATATGTGATATAATACCTTAGTCATTAAAACTTATAACTAACCTATAACAAAATGAATTTATCAAAAAAATTTAAATACTTTTCTGGTGCTCTATTATTAGGAGCGCTTATGGTCATAAATGTAACAGTTGGAACAGTGCCAGATTCTTCTTTAGCTGATGAGCAGGTAAGTCAGGTTAGCTTACTTGGATTAGAAACTTCAATATATACACCAGCAGCTGTGGCTACTGTACATTGCAATAACATGGGATGCATTTGGGACGAATCAGGTAATTGTGGTGATAACTGCCCTGTAGCATGCTATTATATAGAAGGGCTTTCATGTCAAGCTACAAGTACGACGGATTGTGATCTTGATATCTGCCAATAATTAGTATATAATCTTCACATTAATTACGATCGAGTTTTCGGGTAAGATTAAACTACCTGTAAGTTCGATCACTTTTTAAATAATATACATTCCTAAAAAGGCATAGTTTATGGAAAAGATGTGTTTGCTGATATTTTCGTTACTGTTTTGTTATTCCTGTACAAATTCTGGTGAAAAAGCTACTACTTCTCACCCAAATAAAGAAAACCTTCTCTCTAATGATGCCATAGACAACGTTATATACCAGACCACGGATGGAAACTTATTAGATTCAAACTCTTTGGACTTATACAGTAAAATTGGAGATAACGATGAGCATCTATTAGGTAACATTATTGCTGCTAAACTCATCGACTCATCACAGGTAGTGGTATTGGATAATAGTAAAAACAGACTCCGAGTTTTTGATGCCCAGACCGGTAAATTGCAAGCATCTTTAGCAAGAGAAGGTCGCGGTCCGGGTGAATTAACCCAGCCCACAGCTATGGATATAGTTGGTAACAACATAATAATTAGCGACTGGTTGCTTAAACTTTCTTTTTATAGGATTCAAGATGATTCTATATCATATAGTGATGAGGTGCGTATTGATTACAGCCCCAAAAGAATATGTGCTATAGATAACTTCGTATATGTAGCAGGAATAAATCTGAAAAGTAACTATACCATTTATAAATATGATGCAGAAACCTTCGAGCTACTTGGTCAATTTCATGAAACCTACAAGTCTGATACTCCTATTGTAAGTACGATGTTATCCAACAACCTCGTTAGTTGTAATTTAGCCTCAGAGTCTATTTTGGTTGTTTCTCCATACCTTCCTTATATCTATTCCTATAACACAGATGGAAAACTACAATGGGTTTCCAAAATAAATGAGTTCTATCCTTTGTCAGCAACTGAAAGCATTGGTGCTACTGGTAAACCTTCTCTGAATCAATCATATAACAAAAATGGTTTAACAGATTTTTATCGTAGTTTCAATGCACAGAGTGGTTCTACCTTTAATTTCCTGCAAATCCTAAGAACTGAAATGAGTAACGGAGAATCTATAGCAAGCACCCTATTCACGTATAAAATTGACTCCAAAAATGGTGAAGGTCGTTTAGTTTCCAATGAAAGATTTCGAATTCTTTCCCTTACCAACGATTACTTAATCGCCTCAGGAAATGAAGAATATCCAACTATTAACCTATTTAAAAATCCCTTCAATGAATTATAGAGCCTACTTTTCAATCACTTTTTTATGCTTACTGTTTTCTTTTGCTTCGTGTTCAAAAGAAACAGAAACTGAATATACTGCCTCAGATATTTCGGGTAGTGAGGCTCTTTATGAAAGCGTCTATCAGCCTGATAATGTCACAGACCATGCAACTGAGTTAATAGCTGTTTTAATTACAAGCCCGTCCTGTGGATTTTGCAGATTAGACAGCACTAAAAGTATGATGGGACAAACCATTGACTTGCTTCATTTAAAAGCTGACAGTATGGGAGTTGGTTTTATGGCTATAGGGGTTGCTCTAAACTGGGTTCCTGAATATGGAGTTAAACATCTTAACGAGATAAGTTCTTTTGACGAAATAATTACCGGTAATAACTGGTTTAACACGGGTGGTTTGAAATATATTTTTGATGACTTACCGGGATCACTGCTGGTTCCACAATTAGTTCTTACAAAGAGAGTTTATAATGCTGATCTAGATTCTTTAGGAATGATCGATGGAATGATATCAGGAGTAAAAAGTGAAGAAGAAATGGTAAGAAAATTAGGTGTAAACGGAATACAAGATTGGCTGGAAAAAGGAGTGCCAATCCCAGAACTATAATATCCTTAAAGTTCTACTTCGTTTATCTTTGCTTTAGCCCCTAAAATTTTCTCCTTTGATTGATCTTATCTGAAGACTATTAATGATAAATAAGATATCCAGCACATTAATTTATTCATTACTTGCAATTTTAATTGTTGGTAATATTATGCTTTTGCTTAATAATAGTAAATTGAAGTCACATTTAGTTTGAATAAAAAACGCAAGTTCTATAGAAAATCCTTTTACTAATTATGAAATGGTTTCTACTATTAAAATGATACACCCTGAAATAATTAAAAAGGTTAAAGATATTTCTGTTACAATTCTTATTCCTGATGGAAGTTGTATTAGTTGCTTAGAGTTTGAAATTCCTAATATTTCAAAACTATATGAAAGCTTCCCAGATTTAGTGACTGTTTATACATTTGGCGATAGTGAGGTGTTTAAAGGTTCCGAGTTTAGTTTTAAATCAGAATCTATTGATTCAAAGAAAAAACTATTTGATAGAGAATTAGAATATTCAAATCCGATAGTTGCACTAACTAATCACAAGGGTGAAGTAATTCAATTCTATATCGCAGAAATTGGTCGTTCAGTTAAAAGTGATAATTTTTATGAACGATTAGGATTATTACTCGGAGGTATTTAAGAATGGCTAAAAGACTTATTAGAGTAGGTTTAATAATCCTAATGAGTTTTCCTTTTTCTTTAATTTTTATTTTCCTAAATAAATTAAGCCTGTCAAGCAAATTCTGGCTTTCTGCATTAATATTTTCCACAATCTGGATATTTTTTTTTTCTTCATTAAAAACAATAAATCAGAAAAGTTTTAAAGTTAGTTATTCAGACAGTTTATTCTTCTATTTCATAACTTGGTCATTAATACTAGTTTTATTTACAAAAACTCTACAAATACCATTACTAATTTTAATTATTTTTCTTTTCTATTCATGGTCCTGTTTAGTTAAAAAATTAGATAAGGAAATAGTAAAAGTAATAGTCTCTACGTTTATTTTTTTTGGAGTAGTAGAAGTTTTATTTGGTATAAGTCAACTCTATAATATTATACCAAATAATAATAGCTATTTTAAAATCACTGGACATTTTCAAAATCCCGATCATTTTGCAGGTTTTATTTTATCTATTGCTCCTCTTACATTAGGAGTTTGTTTATTCCACAAGAGCTTAAAGAGCAAAACCCTCATAAGGTTATCCTTTATATACAATGTGTTGGTGTTAATTATTTTGCCTTCTACTAAAATTAGGTCAGCCTGGTTAGCAATTTTAGTTGGCAGTTTATTTTTACTATATCATCGATTTGATATCAAGTTTTACTTAACTAAGTATATAAACACAATTCCTAAAAAAACCGTAGCAATTGTAACAATATTCTCTCTTATTATATCAGGGTCTATAGCCCTATATAAAATGAAGCCTGATTCTGCTTTTGGACGCCTTTTAATTTGGAAGGTTACAATTGATTTAATTCAAGAAAAACCACTTTTTGGACATGGAATTAATCAGTTCAAAACAAAATACAATCTTGCACAGGCAGAATATTTTACTCTGAATGATGGTACTGAAAGAGAACGATTAGTTGCTGGAAATGTGGAACATGCACATAATGAATATTTACAAATCTGGATGGAGTTAGGATTGGTAGGTTTAATTCTTTTTTTCTTCTTAATGGGATCAATACTATTTCCTTTAAATAGAAAAAAAAGCGAAGAAAGCGAAATTGATTTCAAATATGTAATATCAATTTCTGCTAAGGCTTCTATTATATCTATTTTAGTAATTTCATTTTTTTCGTTCCCTTTTCATGTTATTCCAACTTTAATAAACTTTATTTTTTTGTTGGCCTTAGTAAATGGGTTAAAAGACGGTGTAAAAATTTATCACTTATCAGCTATACAACAAAAAATAATAAAAGTATTAGTAATAGTAGTACTATGTATAATACTTTATTTATCGTTTGATATGTATAATAAACATAAGAGTTGGGAAAATGCTCGAAAAGAATATTACAGTGGTAATAAGCTATTCTCTCTTGAAAAAATGGAAACACTATTCCCAACGTTAAAAAATAACGGGCACTTCCTTTTTGACTATAGTGCCTTTTTAGTAGCGGATGAAAAATATGAAGAGGCCATGGAAGTTATGGAGAAAGCTAAAAAGCATACTTCCAATCCCAACTTATATATGTTACTTGGTGAGGCTAATGAGAAATTAGGAAAAATAGATGAAGCTGTAGCTAACTATAGAATTTCAAGCAATATCATTCCGCATAAATTATTTCCATTGTACAGAATAATGAAAGCGTACATCAAAAAAGGAGACCATTTGAAAGCAGTTACCATTGCAAAACAATTAATTGATAAAGAAGAAAAGATAAAAACATTTGCGGGAAAACAAATAAAGTCAGAAGCCTTAGAGTATTTGAGAAAAAGAGATGTGGTATTGGATTAAAAAAGCAGTCAATTTATTTTTATTTATAGCAAGTATTATAATGCTTAGCTGGTTTATTAAGGGTAGTCTATTAAACATTTATGTAATTCCTACAAATTCAATGTCCCCAACTTTAAAGGTTGGGGATTACATTACAGTTCAGAAATTCCCTTATTTAATAAAAGTCCCAGAACATTATCCTTTGAGCATTGTTCCTTTCCCTTACTATTCTAATAAAGGGTTTTTAAATTTAGAAATAGATGATATAATAGTATTCTATTCGCCGATAGAAAAGAATTCTAATCCTGTACAAAATATGACTTTAATAAAACGAATTAGGGGAATTCCGGGAGATACTATTTATGTTCATGACAGATTAGTAATTAGCAAAGATAGTGTAAATAAATATAGCGAGGTTAAAAGCTTCTATGCTCCCAAGAAAGGGGACTCAATTATACTAAAAAAGGACAACTATAATAAATGGGAAAAATTGATAAAGAAGGATGGATCGTCAATCACAATAATCGATGACCAAATAGTTATAAATAATGAACCTTCAAATATTTATATTTTTTCAAATGCATTTTATTTTTTGACAGGTGATAATACTACAGAATCAAATGATAGTAGGATATGGGGACCTATACCAGATAATTTAATAATAGGTAAAGCTAAAAGGGTTATTTACAGAGATAAAAAAGTATCAAATATAACGTTATGATATTACCCCTCTTTCACATCCTCAATACTTTCTAAAAGTGATTCAGCTTCTTTGATGAGGTCATCAGCTTTTTGCTTTGCTGATTGCACTACTTTATCACCTTTGTCTTTTGCTTCAGAAACAAGATTTTGTTTTTCTTCTCTGAGTTGATCAATAAGATCATTCAATTCATCTTTATAATTACTTAACTGATACGAAAGACGGTTTCTGGTGTTTTTTCCTGTATCCGGAGCATAAAGAAGAGCTAAAACGGTACCTGCTAACGCTCCTGTTAAAATACCTGCTATAAAATTACCTGACTTATTCATAATAAATTCCTCAAAATTAAAATTCTTTCTTTCTACCTATAACAAGAATAGGTATTCGTAGTTCCAAATACTATTGTTTCATGTAAATTATTCGCTACTAAGAGCGATTTTTGTAGTTGACGAGGATTTTTTTCGGGAAAACAATGAGCTAAACCAGTTCGTCATTTGTTTAAATCCAACAGAAATAGCAGGAGTAATAAACAGCGTAAATATCACACCAAAAGCTAATCCTCCAATTACGGTTTTAGCAAGAGGAGACCAAATTTCTGCACCAGCTCCAATTTCTAGAGAAAGAGGAATCATAGAACAGATAGTTGTAATCGCTGTTAGCAATATAGGACGCATTCTTCGGGTACATGCTTCTAATATTCCCTTTAAGAAGTCTGAATTCTTAGTAAGATCAAAGTCCATTCCTTTAGTATTTAAATGCATGTAATCAACTAAGACAATACCGTTGTTAACGATGATTCCTACTAGCATAAACATCCCAACTTGTGCAGTTGTGCTTAATGCAGTGCCAACTAAGAAGAGTGAAGCCAAAGCTCCAAACAACGCCATTGGAATACAAAGCCAGATTACAAATGGATCTCTGAAATTTTCGAATAATGAAGCCATTATCATAAACATCAGCACCAAAGCGGCTGCACCAGCCCAGCCAAATTGGGAGAAATCTTGGCTAAAGAAACTAGTTGCTCCGGTAAAGTCATATCTGTAACCATCCGGTAATACAATGTCATTTTCTAAAAAGGAGATGATACTTTCTCGATAGTCAGCGGCACTTCCATTAACCTGAATATTAACATCTAGTAGAATTTCGCGATTTCGCTTACTGAAAGAGTCAATTCCTTGCATAGCTTTAAACTCTCCGACAGCCACTACAGGAATTCTTTGATCTTCAAATTGAGTAACTTCAAGATCAAAAAGATCTTCTCTGGACTTTAATGCTTCCTTGGAGGTACGGACTTCAATTGGTATTTCTCGACCATCAATTCTATAAAAACCGGCTTGATTACCCAATGTTTGAGTCCGCAATGCATTTGCAACAGAACTAATGTTTGTTCCGAGTCGGCTAATTCGTTCTCTGTCTAAAATAAATTGGAGTTCCGGAGTTGGATCTGCTCTCCCGTTATCCACAGATATTACTGCAGGATCTTCTAGTAACTTGGCTTCTATTTTATCAGATATGGCAGATAAAACTGAAATTTCGGGGCCAACCAAAGAAAGTCTGATGGAATTGTTTCCACCTCTAAATCCTCGACCGCTGAAACCACCTCCGCCACCTTCAACAGAAACATTTACACGTACACCCGGTGAAGTTAATTCCTGCCTTAAACCGGCTGCTAATTCTATGGTAGATGTTTCTCGTTCTTCTTGAGGCACTAAAGATAAACTTATACTACCTCTGTTGCTTTGCTCGGTCCAGCGGCTTCTACCTATAGAAGATACAATAGTTTCTATCTCCGATTTTTCGCTTACTACAGTATAAAATTCATCCATTACAGCTACTGTATTCTGTAGCTTACTGCCTTCAGGTAGAGTTACTCGAACATCAATTTCCCCGGAATCTGTTTCAGGAAACCCTTCTTTGTCAATAGTGGAAAACATGAACATGGTACCGGCTAAAAGACCAACAAGAATAAGAGAAGGAACCCATTTGTGATGTAAGAACCAGTTTAGAATTTTTGAGTATCCTCGTTCAAGTTTATTAATAGCTTTAAACATAAAATTTCTCTTATTGAACTGATTTCCATCTAAAACCAATACCGAAAGAACAGGGACTATAATTATAGACGCCAAAAATGACATCCCTATGGCAAAACAGATTGTAAGTGCAAATTCTTTAAGGGTACTGGCTGTGAATCCGGTCATCATAATAATTGGAATAAAAACTCCTAATGTAGTCAGTGTAGATCCTAGTAAAGCACCTACAACTTCATTGGTACCTTTGAGAGCTGACTCATAGCGAGAAAATCCTTCCTCTAATTTTCGGGCGATACTTTCCGTAACAACAATCGCATTATCAACTAATAGTCCAATTGCCAAGGCGAGTGCCGAAATTGTTAGTGTATTTAAGGAAAGGTCGATGGCATACATTGCCGCAAAACTGGCAGCAATAGAAACAGGAATTGTAATCGCAACGATCAATGAAATTCTCCAACCGCCCATAAAAATTATAATCACAAGAACTACAACTACAAGAGCTGCTAAAGCTGATTGAGAAAGATTGCTTATGGATTCATCAATTACTCGGCCTTGATCTGAAAGTACGCGAAGTTCTACACCGGGAGGCAAAATCTCGTTAATCTCAGGGACAGCAGCTTTTACAGCGTTAACAACATCCAGCGTATTGGCATCTGAATTTTTTTGTACTTCCACGGATACACTTTGACGACCATTAACGCGGACAAAATTCGTTACTTCGGTAAAGCCATCAGAAACTTCCGCAACGTCTTTAACACGGATTGGAATATTATTCTCTGAAACTTTAATAATCGTATTACTAATCTGCTCAACTGATTTGTACATGGATTCAGCGCGCACATTATAGCTGATATTTTGAGCTACAACATTTCCTATTGGTAGCTGAGAATTATTAGATCGAATTGCGTTTTCAATATCATCAGGAACCAAATTATGTTGAGCTAACTTCATTGGGGTTACATCAACGTAAATACGCCGTTCGAGTCCACCACGGGTATCAGCAGAAGCAAGCCCGACAATTCTCTCTAATCTAGGCTCAACCGTTTCTACAGCGATGTTTCTTAGCTCATCAAGCCCCCTGATGTCGGAGTTAATGCTGAGTTGCATTATAGGCCTGTTATCAGGATCAAATTGAAATATTGTTGGTTCGCGAGCTTGTTCCGGCAATTGGTCACGAATTTGATCAATAGCTTTCTGAACCTTCAATTCTGTTTTTCGGATGTCGGTTCCTTCAAACAATCTCAAAATTACAAAAGCACTTCCCCGACTTACTCTGGCCTCTAACGATTCTATTCCTTCGATGGCAGAAATAGCTCCCTCAATAGGTTCAACAAGAATAGTGTTTATATCTTCAGGAGCAACGTTATTGTAGCCGGAAGAAACCGCTAGAATTGGGATGTTAATCTCAGGGTTTAGAGTAACCCGAAGATTTGTAAGCGAAAAAACACCAAAGCCAATAGCAATGATTGTAACCATAATCACTGTGATTGGTCTTCTCAGAATACCATCAGTAAGTGTAAATTTTTTCATGATACAGCCTCTTCAGTTTGTGATAAAGGATCAATTTTGTGTACAGCATCAAACCCTAGTTTGTCTACACTTTTATTAATAAGGTTATAGATACTAGGAACAACAAAAAGCATCAGAATGGTCGACATGGTAAGTCCACCAATAACGGTTCTAGCCATTGGACTCCAGGTTTCTGAACCGGATCCTAGCTCCAAGGCTAAAGGAACCATTGAAAGGATAGTTGTTAACGCAGTCATTAAAATAGGGCGCAATCTTCTGGTAGCTCCTTCCACAATTGCTTGATGCCTATCTAAGCCACGAGCTTGTAGAATCTTAATGTAATCAATCATTACAATACCGTTGTTAACAACAATTCCTGAAAGAAGAATTAACCCAACCATGGAAGTCACACTAATCGCCGTTCCCGAAATTCCAAGCATTATTAATACACCGGAAAGCGCGAGTGGAATAGTGAAAATTATGATGAATGGCTCGATCAAGCTTTCAAATTGTGAAGCCATTACCATATATGTCAGGATTCCGGCAATTGCAAAAGCAATCATCAAAAAGTTAAATGATTCTGCCTGTTCTTCAGCAGATCCGGCTAAAGCATAACGGTATCCATCCGGCCATTCAATTTGATCTAGAGATTCTCGAGCCTGATCGGTAGCCGTTTTAAGATCAACTCCATCAAGTTCTGTAAGAATTTCAACAACTCTTTCTTGATTGATTCTGGTTACATTTGTTGGACCTGTGTAGCGTTCGATTCTGGCAAGATTTCGTAAAGGCATCCATTCTCCATCAGCAGTTTGAATCTGAATATTATCCAAATCATTAGATTGAGCTTTTTGTCTTGGATCAAGTTCTACTTTTACTTCAAACTCTACACCTTTATCAACAAAGCTTGTAGCTACATTTCCTTGAACTGCATCACTTATTGTACTTGCTACTTGATTGGTGGTAAGTCCAACTAAAGAGATTCGTTCTCTGTCAAGAGCAATTCGTAATTCGGGGCGACCTTGATCTGCAGTGCTATAAGCGCTAACAACGCCATCAATTTGAGAAATACGCTCTTTAACGCCATCAGAAAGTTCCTTTTTTACTTCAGGATCAAACCCAAAAATCTGAACAATCAATCCGTTCTCACCGTCAGGACTTAGTGGGTCTTGGATGGTTTCTTGAATATCAACTCCGGGAACAATCTGTAGATCATTCAGCACATCGCTTACAATATCAAATTGAGTGCGACTGCGTTCATTTTTTGGGATGAGTTCCACTCGAACCGCTCCGGTAAATCCACCGGGGTTATCTGCGCCTTCGATGCCTTCCTTATCGCCATAATCA